>Ga0194132_10000681_pt1 | contig 69534 bp, 60 predicted proteins | sample TA2KigOf80mmetaG_FD_148612 | JGI IMG/M metagenome (GOLD analysis project Ga0194132, IMG submission 148612) | Freshwater microbial communities from Lake Tanganyika, Tanzania - TA2015054 Kigoma Offshore 80m | ecosystem: Environmental > Aquatic > Freshwater > Lake | place: Tanzania: Lake...
CCCAGCCGCAGATGGAGGGCTTCGCAGTCACGTGCCCGCTCGCCCCGGACGCACCACGCCTCATATCCGGTTTTTGTTCATCGCCCCGCAGCTTCGGGTTCGGCTTCCTTCAGACCCCACCTCGCGGTGACGCCCTTGCCGTTTCCCTAGCCTTCGGCTCTGCGAAAACCTGGCTGTCGGACTCCCACCGACATAGTTACGTGCCATGCCCGGCACACACGCCGCCGCGGGCAGCGCGCGCGAGGGCTCGCCCCGCGCGCGGCCGCGGTATCCGGAATGGTCTCCCTGATAGGCGAACCCCTCCGCGAGACAGCGGCCGAGATGATGCACCGGAGCGTCCGCGTAGTCCGCGTAGTAGCCGTCGCGCTCTCCGGTGAGCAGCACGTGCAGGGCGTGATGCGCGTCGTCGTTCCACTGGGCGTCGTACCAGCGCGGCCTCCCGTCCGGCGCGCGTTCCAGATAGCGCGCCTCGTTCTTGTCGTTCTCCAGCACGAGATGGACGTGGCGGTCGCGCCCCGGCCCCGCGCGCACGCGCCCGGCGAGCTCGACGAGGATGTCCGGGCGCGAGTCGTCCGCAATCGCGTGCACCGCATCGAGCCGCAGCCCGTCAAAGTGGAACTCCTCGAGCCAGTAGAGCGCGTTGCGGATGAAGAACTCGCGCACCGTGCGGCTGCCGGCGTCGTCGTAGTTGACGCCCGCGCCCCACGGCGTGTGGTGGCGCTCGGTGAAGAACCGCTTCGCGTAGACGTGGAGGTAGTTGCCTTCGGGCCCGAAGTGGTTGTAGACGACGTCGAGCAGCACCATCAGCCTCTCGCCGTGCGCCGCGTCCACCAGCGCCTTGAGGTCCTCCGGCCGGCCGTAGCGGCTCTCGGGCGCGAAGGGCAGCACCCCGTCGTAGCCCCAGCCGCGCGTGCCCGGGAAATCGGCGACGGGCATCAACTCGACCGCGGTCACGCCGAGCGCACGCAGGTAGGGAAGGCGGGCCGCGACGCCGGCGAAGGTGCCCTCGGGACTGAAGACGCCGACGTGCAGCTCGTAGACCGCGGCCTCGCGCCAGGGCCGGCCGGTCCATGCCCCGTCGCGCCACTCGTAGGCGCGCGGGTCCACGACCTCGCTCGCGCCGTGCACGTCATCGGGGTTGCAGCGCGAGGCCGGGTCGGGCACGCGCAGATCGCCGTCGATGCGAAAGCGGTAGCGCGTGCCGGCGCGGGCCTGCGTGATGAGCTCGAACCAGCCCTCGCCCGCAGCACGCATCGGCGCCGGCTGCGCCGGCGGCTGCTCGATGCACAGCTCCACTTCCCGCGCGCCGGGCGCCCACAGCCGGAAGCGGGTCTCGCGCCCGCCGCCGTCGAGCTCGGCACCGAACGGCATGGCGTGATGGCGCCTCATGCGCCGGTGGCGGTATGACCGAGAAGCGCGAGCGAGCGGGCGGTGAGGGGAAAGGCCTCGCCGGAGCGGAAATGGCGCAGCTCCGCGAGCGGCTCGTGCGCGGTGTCGAGGATCACTCCCCAGCGGCCCTCGCCGTTCGTCGCAGGCAGGGCGAACGCGATATCCTCGTGGTGCGCGTTGATGAGGAGCAGGAAATCATCGTCGGTGACGCGCTGGCCCTGAGCGTCGAGCTCGCCGATCGCGCGGCCCGAGAGCTGCACACCGAGGCAGCGCGCATGCGCGTGCCGCCACTGCTCCTCGCTCATCTCGTGCCCGTCCGGGTTGAGCCATACGACGTCCTTCGTATCCCCGCCCCGGATGGGCCGCCCCTGGAAGAAGCCCCTGCGGCGGAACAGCGGGTGGCGGCGGCGGAACGCGACCAGGCGCTGCACGAAGGAAAGCAGCCCGGCGTCCACCGCCTCGCGCCCCCAGTTCACCCAGGAGACCTCGCTGTCCTGGCAGTAGGCGTTGTTGTTGCCGTTCTGGGTGCGGCCGAGCTCGTCGCCCGCGAGCAGCATCGGCACGCCCTGCGAGAGGAACAGCGTCGCGAGGAAGTTGCGTTTCTGGCGCGCGCGCAGCGCGAGGATCGCAGCGTCCCCGGTGGGACCCTCGGCCCCGCAGTTCCAGGACACGTTGTGGTCCGCTCCGTCGCGGTTGTCCTCGAGGTTCGCCTCGTTGTGCTTGCCGTTGTAGCTCACGAGGTCGTGCAGCGTGAACCCGTCGTGGCAGGTGACGAAGTTCACGCTCGCGTACGGGCGGCGCCCGCTGCGCGCGTAGAGATCGCTCGAGCCCGTCAGCCGGTGCGCGAGTTCGCCGATCATGCCGCCGTCGCCCTTCCAGTAGGCGCGCACGGCGTCGCGGTACTTGCCGTTCCACTCGGTCCAGCCGACCGGGAAGTTGCCGACCTGGTAGCCGCCCTCGCCCAGGTCCCACGGCTCGGCGATCAGCTTCACCTGCGAGATCACCGGGTCCTGGTGGATGACGTCGAAGAAGGCGCCGAGCCGGTCCACCTCGTGCAGCTCCCGCGCGAGCGCGGACGCGAGGTCGAAGCGGAAGCCGTCCACGTGCATCTCCAGCACCCAGTAGCGCAGCGAATCCATGATCAACTGCAGCACCCGCGGGTGCTGCCCGTTCAACGTGTTCCCGCAGCCGGTGTAATCCCGGTAGTAGCGCAACTGGTCGCCCGCGAGCCGGTAGTAGGCCGCGTTGTCGATGCCGCGGAAGGAGAGCGTGGGCCCGAGGTGATCGCCCTCGGCGGTGTGGTTGTAGACCACGTCGAGGATCACCTCGATCCCGGCCGCGTGCAGGGCCTTCACCATGGTCTTGAATTCGGCGATATGCTGGGTCGAGGAATAGCGCGGCTCGGGGGCGAAGTAGCCGATCGAGTTGTAGCCCCAGTAGTTGCGCAGCCCCTTCTCCACCAGGCGCCGGTCGTCCGTGAAGAAGTGCACCGGCATCAGCTCCACCGCGGTCACCCCGAGCCGCTTGAAGTGCTCGATCACCGGCGCGCTGCCGAGCGCCGCGTAGGTGCCCTGCTTCCGGGGCGGAACGTCGGGATGGCGCGCCGTGTGGCCCTTCACGTGCAGCTCGTAGATCACCGTGTCGTGCCAGGCCGTGGCCGGCGGGCGGTCGTCGCCCCAGGTGAAAGCGGTATCCACGACCATGCACTTGGGCATCCCGGGGTGGCTGTCGCGACGGTCGAAGGAGAGGTCCTCGCGCGGGCTGCCGATGCGGTAGCCGTAGAGCGCGTCGCTCCAGCGCAGCGCGCCGCTCACCGCCTTTGCGTAGGGATCGAGCAGCAGCTTGTTCGGGTTGAAGCGGTGGCCCTTGTCCGGGGCGTACGGCCCGTGGACGCGGTAGCCGTAGAGCAGCCCCGGGCGCGCTTCCGGGAGGTAGCAGTGCCAGATCTGGTCGGTCTGCTCGCGCATCGCGACGCGCTCGGTCTCGCGCCGCCCCTGCGGGTCGAACAGGCAGAGCTCGACCTTCTCCGCGCTCTCCGAGAACAGCGAGAAGTTGACGCCCTGCCCGTCCCACGTTGCCCCGAGCGGGTAGGGCTTGCCCAGCCATACGGCAGTCATTGCTTCCCCCTTGCCAGCCGCGTGCGCCGCGCCCCGACGGCACCGCGCGCCCCGGCGCCTGCGTCACCGGCCGGCATCAGGTCCCGGCCGCGGCCGTCACGGTCCGTCCCCTTTACTGCGCTTCGGCCACCAGCGCTCGAGCAGGTCCGCCGCCCAGCGCTGCCCGCCGATTCCAAAGGCAAGCGCAAGCGCGAACACGACGCCCGCCAGGATGATGAGAAAGCTCTGCCGGACGATGTCTCCGCCCACGTTCATCTGATCGAGCGCGATCAGTACCACGAACGCGAGGATCGCGTACTGCGCAATCCTGCCGAGTAGGTCGGCGTCCTGAATGCCGACGTTCCTGCAGTAGGTGATCACCGTGTCCCCGACGAACCGGGCGAAGTAGCCACCGAATGCGAGGATCAGCAGCGCCACGATGACCTTGGGCACGAACAGAACGACCTTGCCGAGCAGGTCCGTGACGTAGGTGAGCCCGAGGCTGTTGAAAGCGATGACGAGGGCCGCCAGGATCACCAGCCAGTAGATCAGCACGCCGAATATTTTAGTGGTGTCGCTGCGGATGCCGCCTTGCTCGAGGAACCCGTCCATGCCCGAGCGTTCCGTGAGCACGTTGAAGTTGATCGCCCGCAGCGCCTTGACCACCGTGAACCGGACGAGTTTTGCGAACAGCCAGCCTCCAATCAGCACCGCCGCGGCAAGCGCCAGCCTGGGCAAGAATGTGCCCACCTGGATGAGGAACATCCGCAGCGGTTCGAGCAGCATATCGACTCTATCCATAAATCCTCCTACGCCCTGTTATGCCCCGCCTTCAGCCCCCGGCGCGGGTGAGGCCGGCCACCGCGAGGATGCCCTGCAACGGCACTTGCACCCAGCCCGGCCGGTTGTTGATCTCGTAGCGCAACTCGTAGAGCGCTTTCTCCAGCTCGAAGAGCTCGAGCAGCCGGCGCGCTTCCCCGAACGCGCCGTAGAGGCCGCCGTCACGCACCGCCTCCTCATAGGCGTCGAGAAACGCGCGGCGCGTTTCAAGCTCCCACTGCGCCGCGAGCGGCGCGAGCCGCGCGCTGTCCTCCGGGGCCTGCGCCGCGCGCCGCAGCGCCGTCCAGTGCGCGTAATTGAACGAGCGCAGCATCCCCGCGACATCGCGCAGCGGCGAGTGCTTCTGCCTGCGTTCCGCGAGCGAGCGCGCGGGCTCGCCCTCGAAGTCGATGATCCGGAAGTCGTTGCGCGTGAGCAGCACCTGCCCGAGATGGTAGTCCCCGTGATACCGGATCTTGAGCGCCGCGCCCGGCGGCAGCGCACACGCGTCGATGCGCGCCAGCACCTGCTCGCGGTGCTCGAGCAACGTCTGCGCCTCCTCGCGCGCCGGCAATACGAACTGGCCGCGGCTGTGCTCGACCAGCTGGAGTGTCGTCAGCGCCTCCTCGCGCATGCGCCTCTTCCACTCGGCGAGGTCCTCCGGCGTGATCGGCTCGGGCGCGAACGCGGGCTCGCCCGAGGGCAGGGCGAACGCCCGGTGCAGTTCCGCCGTGCGCACGCCGAGCGTGTGGATCAGCGAGAGATAGGCCCCGTGCACGTCGCGGGGCGGCGGCTCCGGCGACGTGCGATGGTTTTCGAGGTGCCGCTCCAGATAATCGAGCGTATAGGACCAGCCGTCTCCCTGGTTCGCAACGAAGGCCTGCAGCAGCGCGAGCGTCATGGGCGTGCCGTCGGCCGCGACGTATTCGAGCGCGCCCGCGACCGGAACACAGTGCGCGAACTGCGCGACCTCGGTGAGGAATCTCCCGACCTCGAACTCGGGGTTGACGCCCGGCCGCAGCCGGCGATAGGCCTTGAGAAACAGCCGATCCCCCAGCGTCACCACCGTGTTGCTGCTCTGGCCCTGCGGGCGTCCGACGGCGAGCGCGGCGACGCTGTCGCCGGCGATCTCGGCAAACGCCCGCGTGCGGCTGAAACGCAGCTTCCCGCGAGCGCTCGCGAGCTCCTTGCCGGCGCCCACCGCCTCCACCACCGCGCGGCAAAATGCCTCGTCCGCCAGGGCATCGGCCAGCACGCCCGTGGTCGCCTGCTGGCGCACCTTGGCCACCGTTGCGGGCGCCAGCGCCCGCAACCGCTCCTCGTCACCGGCCTCCCACACGAGCGTGAACGGCAGGAAATAGCTCGCCGGCTCGGCGCCGCCCTCCATCTCGAGCAGGGCGAGCATCCAGCTTTCCCGCTTGACGGTCCACAGCGCGTGGTCGACGAGCTTCGCGCGCTTCACGGCCTCCCCCTTACCCGCGTACCAGCGCTGCGACTCGAGGAAACCCGGCAGCACTTCCTGCTCCAGCTGCGTGCGCACTCTTTCCGCCATGCCGATGCGCCACGGCACGACACGGTCCCGGAAGAAGCTCGACCAGCCGTCGAACAGCACCAGCGCCGGCAGGTCCTCGCGGGCGAGGCGCTCTTCGTGCCAGCGCGGGACCTCGACGTCCGTCGCGAGCCGGAACCAGTAAAAGCCGTACGCGGGCAACGTCAGCATGTAGGGCAGATCGCCGATCGGCGGGAAAGCGGTGCGGCCCATCAGCTCGACCGGGACGCGCCCGCGGAAGCGCGCGATATCGAGCTCGACCGGCTGCGCCGAGCGCGCGAGGTTCGCCACGCACAGGATCGCCTCGTCCCCGAGCTCGCGCAGGTACGCGAGGACCTTGCGGTTGCCGGGCCTCAGGAACGTGATGCGCCCGCGCCCGAATGCCCGGCTCTGCTTGCGCACCGCGAGGATCCGCTTCATCCAGTTGAGCAGCGACGAGGCGTCGCGCAGCTGCGCCTCCACGTTCACCGCCTCGTAGCCGTACACCGGGTCCATGATCGGCGGCAGGTACAGGCGCTGCGGGTCCGCCTTCGAGAAACCGGCGTTGCGGTCCGGGCTCCATTGCATCGGGGTGCGCACCCCGTTGCGGTCTCCGAGATAGATGTTGTCCCCCATCCCGATCTCGTCTCCGTAGTACATGATGGGCGAGCCCGGCATCGAAAGCAGCAGGCTGTTCATGAGCTTGATCCGGTCCGGATCGTTCTGCATCAGCGGAGCGAGCCGCCGCCGGATGCCCAGATTGATGCGGGCGCGCGGGTCGGCGGCGTACATCCGGTACATGTAGTCGCGCTCCTTGCTGGTCACCATTTCCAGCGTCAACTCGTCGTGGTTGCGCAGGAAGATCGCCCACTGGCAGGTGTCCGGAATGTCCGGCGTCTGGTGCATGATGTCGACCACAGGATGGCGGTCCTCCTGCGCGATCGCCATGTAAATGCGCGGCATCAGCGGAAAGTGGTAGGCCATGTGGCATTCGTCGCCGTTGCCGAAGTACATCGCAACGTCCTCCGGCCACTGGTTCGCCTCGGCGAGGAAGAGCCGGTCGCGGTAGTGGCGGTCGAGCTCGGCGCGCAGCGACTTGATCACCTCGTGCGTCTCCGGCAGGTTCTCGTTGTTGGTGCCGTCGCGCTCGCGCAGGTACGGGATCGCGTCGAGCCGCATGCCGTCCACGCCCATGTCGAGCCAGAAGCGCATCACGTGCACCACGGCCTTCACGACGTTGGGGTTGGCGAAGTTCAGATCCGGCTGATGCGAGAAGAAGCGGTGCCAGTAGAACGCCTTGGCGACGGGGTCCCACGCCCAGTTGGAGCTCTCCGTGTCGGTGAAGATGATGCGCGTCTCCGGCCACTTCTTGTCCGTGTCGCTCCAGACATAGAAATCGCGCTTGCTCGACCCGGACGGCGCGCGCCGTGCCGCCTGGAACCACGGGTGCTGGTCGGAGGTGTGGTTGATGACGAGCTCGGTGATCACGTGCAGGCCCCGCCGGTGCGCCTCGCGTATCAGCAGCCGGATGTCCGCGCGCGTGCCGTAGTCGGGGTGCACGTTGCGGTAGTCCGCGATGTCGTACCCGTCGTCCTTGAGCGGCGAGGGATAGAAGGGCAGCAGCCAGATGGCGGTCACGCCGAGGTCGCGGATGTAATCGAGCTTCTCCGCGAGTCCGGCGATGTCGCCGATGCCGTCATTGTTGCTGTCGTAGAAGGCGCGCACATGCAGCTGGTAGATGACCGCGTCCTTGTACCAGAGCGGGTCGCCCTCCAGCGGCGCTTCGCTGCGCACCGTGTCGTTCATCGCGGGCTCACGCGAAGGTTTCGAAATCGCGCTCCGAGCGCAGCCGCCGCACCAGGCGGAACACGTGCGCCGGGCACGCCTTCGGATCGAGCTCGACGTAGTTGCGCGAGCCCTGCCACAGGAAGGTCGTTCCGGTGAGTAGATCTTCCACCTCGTAGGGGCGCTCGCTGTCGATCTCGAGATCCGCGAGCGGCACTTCCAGCCAGCCGGAGCGCGCGTGATGCGGGTCGAGATTCACCACCACGATGACGACGTTCGAGCGATCATCGGTGTACTTGCTGTAGGAGATGATCTCGTCGTTGTCGGCCGCGATGAATTTCAGGTTCCAGTCCTGCTGCAGCGCCGGGTTGTCGCGGCGCGCGCGGTTCACCGCGGCGACGAGCGGGCGGAGGCTGTCGGGCTTCGCCAGGTCCCAGACCCGGATCTCGTACTTCTCGGAATTGAGGTACTCCTCGGAGCCCGCCTCGCGCGGAACGTTCTCGCAGTGCTCGAACGCCGGCCCGTAGATGCCGTAGTTCGCGCCCAGCGTCGCCGCCAGCACCAGCCGCGCCATGAACGCCGGGCGCCCGCCGTGCTGCAGGTACGCGGTGAGGATGTCCGGGGTGTTGGGCCAGTGGTTGGGCCGGAAGTACTCGCGCGAGCGGTGCCGCGAGAGCTCCGTGAAGTACTCGATGAGCTCCAGCTTGGCGTTGCGCCACGGGAAGTAGGTGTAGGACTGGTTGAAGCCGAGCTTCGCCAGGCGGTGCATGACCTTGGGCCGCGTGAAGGCCTCGGAGAGGAAGATCGTTTCCGGATGCTCGCGCCTGACCTCCCCGATCAGCCATTCCCAGAACGCGAACGGCTTGGTGTGCGGGTTGTCCACCCGGAAGATGGTGACGCCCTGCTCGATCCAGAACAGGAACACGCTCTTCAGCTCCTCCCACAGCTCCCGCCACTCCGCGCACTCGAAGTTGAACGGGTAGATGTCCTCGTACTTCTTCGGCGGGTTCTCCGCGTACTGCACCGAGCCGTCGGGGCGCCACTTGAACCACTGCGGATGCTCCTCGACGTAGGGGTGGTCCGGCGCGCAATGGAAAGCGATGTCGATTGCGACCTCGATGCCGCGGGCACGCGCGGTGGCGACCAGATGGCGAAAATCCTCGAGCGTGCCGAGCGCCGGGTGCAGCGCCTTGTGCCCGCCCTCCCTCGAGCCGATCGCCCACGGGCTGCCGGGATCGTTGCGCGCGGCCTCGAGCGCGTTGTTGCGGCCCTTGCGCTTGACGTGCCCGACCGGATGCACCGGCGGGAGATAGAGCACGTCGAAGCCCAGCTCTGACACGTATTCGAGCCGGCGCTCGCAGTCGCGGAAGGTGCCGTGCCGGCCCGGCGCGTCCGCGCACGAGCGCGGGAACATCTCGTACCACGCGCTGCAGCGCCCGCGCGGGGGATCCACCGTAACCTCCAGCTCGGGAGCGTAACGGGCCTCGAGGCTGCGGTCGGGGTGGCGCGCCATCAGCCCCGCGAGCTCCTCGCCGGTGGCGAGCTTGCGCCGCGCCTCCAGGTCGTCCTTCTCGCGCAGCTGCCCGGCGAGCGACTTCAGCGCGCGCGCATCCGCGCTCTTGGCGCGCTCGGCCGCCTGGGCGACGAGCCCCGCGCCGACCTCCAGCGCGAGCGCCACATCCGCCGGGTCCACGCGCCGCGCGAAATCCTTGCGCCACGTGAGGAAGGCGTCCACCCACGCCACCACGGTGTAGCGATAGCGGCCGAGCTCCGCGACGTCGAACGCCGCTCGCCAGCGGTCGTTGTCGAAGTGCTCCATCTCGGCCTCGGTCCACCTGGCCGCGCCGTCCCTGCGGTACTGCAGCACGCAGCGCAGCGTGTCGTGGCCGTCGCCGAAGACGTCCGCCTCCACGACCAGGCGCTCGCCGACCGCGCGCTTGACCGGGTAGCGCCCGCCGTCCACGATGGGTTGCAGCGCCTCGATCACCGCCCGCAAGCGGCCGTCTTCCGAAATGGGTTTTTTCGGCACCCTTGGCTCCTTGTCCGTTGGCATTTCAGGCGCCGCCCGGGCTCCTGAAGAATAGCACCGCGAGCGGCGGCAGCGTGATGCGCACCGAGAACTCGCGCCCGTGCGCGGGGTGCGGCTGCGCGTCCACTCCGCCGTGGTTGCCCACGCCCGAGCCGCCGTAGCGGCCCGCGTCGCTGTTGAGCAGCTCCCGCCACCAGCCTCCGCGCGGCACGCCCACCGTGTAGCCCGCGCGCACCACGGGAGTGAAATTGCACACCACCAGTACGTACTCGTCGGCCCGCGCGCCGCGGCGCACGAACGAGAGCACGCTGTTGTCGCGGTCGTTCCAGTCGATCCATTCGAATCCCCCGCGCTCGCAGTCGAGCTGGTGCAGGGCCGGCTCGGAGCGGTAGAGGCGGTTGAGATCCGCGACCCATTGCCGGACCCCCTCGTGGTGCGGGTACGCGAGCACGTGCCACTCGAGGCTCTCCTCGTGCTGCCATTCGCGGCGCTGGCCGAACTCCCCGCCCATGAAGAGCAGCTTCTTGCCGGGGTGCGCCCACAGGTAGCCGTAGAGCAGGCGCAGGTTGGCGAACTGCTGCCACTCGTCCCCGGGCATCTTGCCGATGAGCGCGCCCTTGCCGTGCACACATTCGTCGTGCGAGAGCGCAAGCACGAAGTTTTCCTCGAACGCGTACCAGATGCTGAACGTGAGCTGGTCATGGTGGTGCTTGCGGTGCACCGGGTCCTGGGCCAGGTACTTGAGCGTGTCGTGCATCCAGCCCATGTTCCACTTGTAGCCGAATCCCAGCCCCCCGCCCGAGACGGGCCGCGAGACCATCGGCCACGCGGTGGATTCCTCCGCGATCATCTGCGTGTCGGGGTGGTCGCGGTAGACCGCCTCGTTCAGCCGCTGCAGGAAGCGCACGGCGGGGAGGTTCTCATTGCCTCCGTGCTCGTTCGGCACCCACTCGCCTTCCTTGCGCGCGTAGTCGAGGTAGAGCATCGAAGCGACGGCATCCACGCGCAGCGCGTCGACGTGGTACTTCTCGAGCCAGAACAGCGCGCTGCTCATGAGGAAGGCGCGCACCTCGTTGCGGCCGTAATTGAACACGCAGCTGTGCCACTCGGGATGGTAGCCCTGGCGGGGATCGGCATGCTCGTAGAGGTGCCCGCCGTCGAAATAGTTAAGCCCGTGCAGGTCGTCCGGAAAGTGCGACGGCACCCAGTCGAGTATCACCCCGATTCCATTGCGGTGCAGGTGGTCCACCAGGTACATGAAATCCTGCGGCGTGCCGTAGCGCGCGCTCGGCGCGAAGTAGCCCGTGACCTGGTAGCCCCACGAGCCGTAGAACGGGTGCTCCATCACCGGCAGCAGCTCGACGTGCGTGAAGCCCATGTACTTCACGTAATCGGCGAGCGGAGCGGCGAGCTCGCGGTAGGTGAGCAGGCGGTTGCCCTCCTCCGGCACCCTGCGCCACGAGCCCAGATGCACTTCGTAGATCGAGACCGGGGCATCGCGCGAGACCGTCGCTCCGCGCCGCGTCATCCATTCCTGGTCGCCCCACTCGTAGTCGAGGCTCCAGACCCGCGAGGCGGTCGACGGGGGCGCCTCCCAGAAAAACGCGTACGGATCTCCCTTGTCGGCCTCGTAGCCGCGGTAGCGTGAACGGATGCGGTACTTGTAGAGCGCGCCCTGCTCCACCGCCGGCACCACGGCCTCCCAGATGCCGGAACCGTCCTCGCGCGCTCGCAGCGGGTGGCGCGCGGGATCCCAGTCATTGAAGTCCCCGGTCACGGAAACGGCCTCGGCGTCGGGCGCCCAGACCGCGAAATGCGTGGCCGGTGCACCGTCGAGCGTGGTGACGTGGGCGCCGAGCTTCTCGTACAGGCGGTAATGGCTCCCTTCCTTGAAGAGATAGACGTCGTGATCGGAGATGATCCTGCGCGCGCCGCCGCGCCCCGCTTGCGATCCGGCCCTGGCTTCGATACGCGATGGAGAGGTCTTTGCGCCCATTACTACTCCCGACAACCGCGCGCGCACGCCGTTCCGCTGCCCGGCATCCGATATGAAATCAGCATATCTTGGCTGTGCATTTTTCCGTTCACCATTCCCAATTCACCATTCACCGCCTCCAAGCGGCGCCTAGGAGCTTGTCGCGCTCAAGTCCGACAAGCTCCTAGGCCGCGCCGGAGCGCTCGCGCCAGCGCCGGAAAAACGCGAGCAGCTCGCGCGGCGGGCGGATCCACACGTCGGCCCGCGTCTCGCGCAGCTCGGGGCGGACCAGCACCGCGAGTCCCTGCAGCTTCACCAAGGCAAAAGCATCCTCGTCGGTGAGATCGTCGCCGAGGTACGCGACCGACGCCCCGCCCGGCGTCTCCGAAAGCACGGTCTTCACCGCGTGCTGCTTGTTGAATCCCAACGCGCGCAGCTCGAGCCCTCCGTCGAAGCCGAGCAGCTCGACCCCGCCCGCGCCCGCGAGCTCACCCCAGGCGCGCTGCGCGCCCTCGCGCACCTTCGCCACCGCCAGCGCCGGCAACCCGCGCCAGTGCAGCGCCACGGCTGCCGGCTTGATTTCGATACGCGCGCCGTCGCGCAGCAGCTCGCGCGCACGCTCCTGCGCCTGCGCGAGCCGCTCGCGAATCTCGTTTCCCGGGTCCGCGACGTGACGGCTCCCGTCGGGCAACAGCCGCTCCCATCCATGCGTGCCCCACAGCTCGGGGCGCCGGCGCCACGGCAGCAGGGGCAGCAGGTCATCGAGCTTGCGCCCGCTCACGATCACCACCCGCGTGCCGCCGCCGTCCATGAGACTTTCGAGCTCTTCGCCCACGCCGGGATACGGAAACGCGCGCTCGGGACGCACGACGAAAGGAGCGAGCGTGCCATCGTAATCGAGCAGCAGCACCCGTGTGCGCGCTTGCGCCAGATTCTCGAAAAAAGCGTCGAGATCAACGGCCGGGCTGAGCACGCGCATGGCGATCCGGCCCCGATTCAATCGCGATCCATTGCGCTCCCGGGGCAACGCTTCCCCGGGCGCCATCCGCGCGTATCGCGCGTTCCGGCATCGGAACAAACGATATTGAAAAACGGCATCTCCCTTTGTGGACCGGACAAATTGGAACCGTGCGCGCGCAAACTTTCCCGGCGCGTCACGCGGCGATCTCCCTCGCCGCAAATACTACCTGTCGCGCAGGGAAAAGTGAGGACGGCTTGTTTGCCCTTGTCTATATTGTGGCAGTGCAGCGTGACGAAAGTTCCCGCGCATGCGCGCGCGAATTTCCGCACCTCAGCCCGCGACCAGCACGAGATGCACGCGGTAGGGACCGTGCGCGCCGAGCGTCACCGTCTGCTCGATGTCCGCGGTGCGCGACGGGCCGGAGATGAAATTCACCGCGCGCGGCAGCGCGGCTCCCGTGGAGCCGGGCGCCTCGCCTTCGGACCGCACGAGCTGCCACGCCTCCTCCATGCCGCGCACGATGCGCGACGCGCGCACCACCGCGACGTGCGTCTCCGGCAGCAGGCTCACCGCAGCCGGCGTGGCGGGACCGGTCAGCGTCACGAGCGTACCGGTTTCCGCGATTGCGCAGTACGCGCCCGTGATCCCGACGAGATCGGTCTCGCGTGCTTCGCGCGCCTCCACTTCGATGCCGGCGGCCTTCCACTCGAGCCCCGCGAGCTCGCGCCAGCACACCGCCGCGAGCGGAAGCGTGTTCGACCGCAGGTAACGGGCGACAGCCGCCGGCACGGCGTCGAGCGCCTCCACCGTGTCCGTTGTGCTCGCCAGCGCTTCTGCGCGCTCGCGAAAGCGCGCGATGAGATCGCCGTCCACGCGCGGACGCGGTCCGGCGGGACGGGCGCGGATGTACGCCGCCACCGCCTCGCGCTCCCCCGCGTCCGGCTGCTCGCCCTTGCCCTGCTGGGCGCGAATCCGCGCCAGAATATTTTCTCGTGCGCTCATGTCATACGGTGATCAGTAAACGGTAATCGGTGAACGGTAGATCCGGCCACGCCCGGTGCTCGATTAAATCCGTTCACCGTTCACCGTTCACCCCAGAGTGGGCATGTTGAGCCCCGGCGCCGGCGTATCCTGGTGCGGCCAGCGGGTGGTCACGGCCTTGGTGCGGGTGTAGAACTTCACGCCCTCGATGCCGTGCACGTGCAGGTCGCCGAACAGCGACGACTTCCAGCCGCCGAAGGAGTAGAAGGCGACCGGAACCGGGATCGGCACGTTCACCCCGACCATGCCGACCTCCACCTCGTTCTCGAAGCGCCGCGCCGCCCCGCCCGACTCGGTGAAGATCGCGACGCCGTTGGCGTAGGGGTTGCGATTAACGAGCGCGATCGCGTCCTCGAGCGTCGGAGTGCGCAGCACCACGAGCACCGGCCCGAAGATCTCATCGCGGTAGATCTTCATCCCGGGCGTCACGTGGTCGAAGAGCGTGGTCCCGAGATAGTAGCCATCCTCGTACCCGGCCACTTTTGTTCCGCGACCGTCCACCACGAGCGCCGCCCCTTCCTTCACGCCCGCGTCGATGTAGCCCGCCACCTTGTCGCGGTGCTGCGCGGTGACGAGCGGGCCCATGTCCACGCCTTCCTTGTCGCCCGGACCGACCACGATCGCCTCGGCCCTTTTCTTGAGCAGCGCGACCAGCGGATCGGCCGCGGCGCCCACCGCCACCACCGCCGAGACCGCCATGCAGCGCTCGCCGGCCGAACCGTAACCCGCGCCCGCGAGCGCCTCGGCCGCGAACTCGAGGTCGGCATCGGGCAGCACCACTGCGTGGTTCTTCGCTCCGCCCAGTGCCTGCACCCGCTTGCCGTTCCGCGCGCATGTCTCGTAGATGTGTCTTGCGACCGGGGTGGATCCGACGAAGCTCACCGCCGCGATGCCCGGATGACCGAGCATTGCGTCCACCGCCTCCTTGTCGCCGTGGACCACGTTCAGCACGCCGTCGGGCAGCCCCGCCTCCTTGGCGAGCTCGGCCATCCGCATCGAGGCCGAAGGCACCTTCTCCGAGGGCTTGAGCACGAAGGTGTTCCCGCACGCGATTGCCACCGGGAACATCCACAGCGGAACCATCACCGGGAAGTTGAACGGTGTCACGCCGGCGCACACGCCCACGGGCTGGCGCACCGTGTGGCAGTCCACGCCCGATCCCACGTTCTCCGAGTGCTCTCCCTTCAGCAGGTGCGGGATGCCGCACGCGAACTCGACCACCTCGATGCCCCGCTGCACCGAGCCCATCGCGTCGGGCAGCGTCTTGCCGTGCTCCTCGGTGACGAGCCGCGCGAGCTCCCTCTGGTTTGCCTGGAGTAGCGCGAGGAAACGCTGCATGACGCGCGAGCGCCTCAGGGGCGGCGTGTCGCGCCATTCCGGGAGCGCCGCCGCGGCCGCCTTGACCGCCGCGTCGATGTCGGCCGCGTTGCAGAACGGGACCTTGCGGATCGCCGCGCCGGTCGCGGGATTGGTGACCTCGCCGTGGCGCACGCTCGAGGACGGCTGCTTGCGTCCGCCGATCCACAGCGACACGCTCGCCACGTTCCGCGATCCGACGGAATTGTTCAATGCCATCTCCTGGCTAGCATCCGAATCTCAAACCACAAAGGACACGAAGGGTTCCCGAATAAGAGCGCGCAACAAAATCAAGGAATAGTAACCGCAGATAAACGCCGATACACGCCGATCCCTCGGGTGATGAGTGATGGGTGATGAGTGATCGGAGAAAGCCCGTTACTCGCATTTCCGATTACCCATTTCCGGTTTTTATCTGCGTTCATTTGCGTTCATCGGCGGTTTCGAGCTTTCTGGGTCTTCTTGATACAGGCTCTAAGCAAGCAAGAAGCGTTTCAACTTCTCGCCTTTCCTTTGTGTCCTTGGTGTCCTTCGTGGTTCAAGATTTTTGCATTTGCTGCGCATGCAGCTCGCGAAAGGTCTTGCCTTCTGCGGCCGGAAGATCGCGCCCCCGTGTCCAGCCGCCGCCAAAAGGAAGGTGGCGGATCGTGCCTTCTCTCCCGCCCATCGTTGCCAGCAGGCGCGCGCCGATACGAGAAATCATCGCATAGATCGCCGGCCGGCGCGCGGCCCAGCCCCACACCGCGAGACCCGCGCGCTCCGTCCATGGCTTGAGCTTGCGCTCGAACTGCCGCTCGCGCAGCTTGCGCATCAGGTCCGGCAGCGGGATTTTCACCGGGCACACCACGCCACACTGATTGCAGAACGTGGATGCGTTCGGCAGGTCGGGCGCGTTCTCGAGTCCGACGAACGTCGGGGTGAGGATCGAGCCCATCGGTCCGGGGTAGACCCAGCCGTAGGCATGTCCGCCCACGCTCTGGTAGACCGGGCAGTGGTTCATGCACGCTCCGCAGCGGATGCAGCGCAGCATCGCCTGCATGTCCCCGCCGATCAACTGCGTGCGCCCCGCGTCGACCAGGATCACGTGAAAGTGTTCGGGGCCGTCGAGGTCGCGCGCGCCCTTCACTCCGGTGGTGACCGAGACGTAATTGGAGATGCTCTGGCCGGTGGCCGAGCGCGGCAGCAACCGCATGAGAGTGGCGACGTCCTCAAGCGTGGGCACTACCTTCTCGATGCCCGTCACCGCCACGTGCACGCGCGGGAGCGTCGTCACCATGCGGCCGTTGCCCTCGTTGGTGACGATCAGCGTGGACCCGGTCTCGGCCACGATGAAATTCGCCCCCGAGATTCCCATGTCCGCGGTCACGAAGCGCGGCCGCAGCATTTCGCGCGCCTCGCGCGTCAACTCCGCGATCCCGGTCTTGCGCGCCCGCCGGTGCTTCTCCGCGAAGAGATCCGAGACCTGCTCCCGGTTCTTGTGAACGACCGGGGCGATGATGTGCGAGGGCGGCTCCTTCGCGAGCTGCAGGATGTACTCGCCGAGGTCGGTCTCGATCACTTCCACGCCGGCGGCCTCGAGCGCCTCGTTCAGCGCGCACTCCTCGCTCACCATGGACTTCGACTTGACGGCCCTGCGAACGCCGTGCGCGCGCGCGATCTCGCACACGATGCGGGAGACGTCCTCGCCGGTCTGCGCCCAGTGCACCACCGCGCCGCGCGCGCGCGCGTTGCGCTCAAACTCTTCCAGGTAGAGATCGAGATGGGCGAGCGCGCGGTCTCGGATCGCCGCGGCCGCGTCGCGGATGCTCTCGAAATTGTCGAGCTCCTTGACGCGCTCGGCGCGCCCGCGCACGAAATTGCCCTGCAGCTTGGCGAGCGCCTGCTGCAGGTTGCGGTCGGCGAGCTTCTCCTGCGCCCGCTGCTTGAATTGCACCGAGGCGATGTGCATGCGCGTCAGGGTGAACGCCCGGGGGAGGCAGGAACCAGAGTGGCCGATTATATCGCATGCGCCAGCGGCATCCGCCGGCCCGCCCCACGTGCCATCCTCACCGACCCGGCACTCCGCGCCGGATCATGTAGATTCCGCTCGCAACCACGACGGCGGCGCCCGTCAGCATCCACGCATCGGGCACTTCACCCCACACCAGGTACCCGATGAGGATCGCCCACAGCAGGCCGGTGTAATGGAACGGCGAAATCACCGCCGCGTGCCCCATGCGGAAGGCCTCGATCATCATGAAATGCGCGCTCGCGTTGAAGGCGCCGGCCGCCAGGTACCAGACAGCGCCGCGCACATCAACAGGCTGCCATCCCCACGGCACCGTCGCCAGGCCCGCTGCCATGATCATCACGCCCGACCAGAACAGGATGGCGATCGATCTGTCGGTCCGCGTCAGCCGCCGGGTAAACGTGTCGCGCACCGCGTTGATCAATGCCGCACCCAGCGGCAGCAGGACGATCCACCCGAAGCCGCCGCCAGGGCGCACGATTAACAGGACCCCCACAAAGCCTGCGGCGATCGCTCCCCATTGGTGCGCGCTTACGCGCTCGCCGAGCATGGGCGCCGAGATTATCGCGACGAAGAACGGAGTCGCGAACAGGATGGCGAGAACGAACGAGAGCGGCAGCAACATCAGGCTCCACAGGACCAGCACGGCGCCGGCGGCGAACAGCAGCGCCCGCAGGAACTGCCCGCCGCGATAGACCGGCCGCAACGAGTAGAGGCCGCTCGTCGCCAGCGCGTACGGCAGGATGAACAGGAACGCCGCGAGTTGGCGCAGGCAGATGACCTGGCCGATCGGGTAGCTCTGAGCGAGGTGCTTCGAAACCGCGTCGTTGAGCGTGAGCAATCCCGCGCTCGCCACCATCGCGAGTATCCCGTGCAGCGGAGACGGCGCAGTCATTGCATGCGGAGCCGGCGCACGGTCCCGCCAAAGAATGATAGCGGGCGGCTCATACGGCCCCTAATCGTCGTCGACGCAACATCCGCACATCTCGCGCTGATACTTCCGGCGGTTGAATCTGGCTGATCGCCTGACCCGAATCTTCTTGGCGTCTTGGCGGTTCAGCTATTGACCTTGCCCGCGCTCGTTTTCGGTTCCACTTCAGCGCCAACCAGCACTTCCGCGACGTGCAGCACGCGGGTCTTCGCATCGCCGCGGCGGCGCAGCCTGCCTTCGATATTGAGCATGCAGCCGAGATCCCCGAGCACCACGGCGTCCGCCCCGCTCGCCGCGATATTCACGCATTTGCGCTCGGCGACGTGCGTGGAGATCCCGCCGAATTTCACGGAGAAGGTGCCGCCGAAGCCGCAGCACGTCTCGGCCTCCTCCATCTCCTTGAGCCTGAGACCCTCCACCCTCGCAAGCAGCGCCCGCGGCTGCGCTTTCACCCCGAGCTCGCGCAGCCCCGAGCACGAGTCGTGGTAGGTAACCGTCCCCATGAACTTCCCCGGCACGCGCTCGAGCTTTGCCACGTTCACGAGAAAGTCGGTCAGCTCATACGTACGCCCGCACAGGTTGCGGATTCGCTCCGGTTCATCCGGAGCCTCGTGAAACAGCTCCGGATAGTGGGTGCGGATCATCCCGGCGCAGGAGCCCGACGGGGCCACGATGTAATCGCAGCCTTCGAACTCGTCGAGGAGCTTGCGCGCCAGCGCCTTCGCCGCCGCACGGTCGCCGGAGTTGTAGCCGGGCTGGCCGCAGCAGGTCTGCGACCGGGGCACCACCACTTCGCAGCCCGCCGCCTCGAGCAGCCGCAGCGCCGCGAACCCGATGCGGGGTCGCATCAGGTCGACGAGGCAGGTCACGAACAGTCCGACGCGCATGCGTGGTATCGGGGACAGAGGAAGTCACCCACGGACGCCGGGCATGGCCGGCGCATGCGGTCGCAGGGCACGCGCAATTATAGCCCACGCACGCCCCGGCAACGCGTAACCCTGGCCCGTGCACGGGCGTCGCGAAGCCGCGATGCTTGCGCGCCCGCGCAGGCGGCTTACTGCTTGTGGGCCTGCGGGCGCCCTCCTTTGATATCGCGCCCGGACGATTCGCCGCCGCTCCCGCTCCCGCGGTGGCGCATGGCCACGTGGTGGACGAGCCCGACGACCAACACGATCAGCACGATCGCGAGTATGGAAAGTACGTACGTGAAAGTCATGATTTCTCCTCCGTGTTGGCGGGGAAAGGAGCCGGAGCATTGCGCACCGGCCGGCGGCTACTGTTTGGTCAGCCCCGCGCACGCGCAAGTTCCCCGCGCGCTGCGAGCGGAAATCGGCGCGGGAATGTCGCGCGCGCAGATACGGTCAGGACAGCCGCTCGCACGCGCGCGCGATGCGCCGGCAGCCTTCCTTCACCTCGTCGAGCGACGCGCCGTAGGAGAGGCGGAAATAGGGCGACATACCGTACGCCGCGCCATGCACCAGCGCGACGCCCTCGGCGTCGAGCACGTAGAGCACAAAATCCTCGTCGGTGCGCAACGCTTGGCCCTGCGGCGTGCGCCTGCCCATGATCTGCGCGCACGAAGCAAAGACGTAGAACGCCCCTTCCGGGCTGGAACAGGAGATGCCCGGTGCCGTGTTGAGAATCTTCACCGCCGCGTCGCGGCGCTCCCGGAAGATCTCCGTGCGCCCCTTCACGTATTCCTGCGGGCCGGTCAGCGCCGACACGGCGGCGGCCTGGCTGATCGAGGACGGATTATTCGTGCTCTGCGACTGGAGGACGGCCATCGCGCCGATCAGCGCCTTCGGGCCGCCCGCGTAGCCGATGCGCCACCCGGTCATCGAGTAGGCCTTGGACACACCGTTTACCGTCAGCGTGCGCTCGCAGAGCTGCGGCTCGACTTCGGCGATGGTCGCGAATTCGAATCCGTCATAGATGATGTGCTCGTAGATGTCGTCGGCGAGCACCCACACGTGAGGATGCCGCAGCAGGACCGCGGCGAGCGCCTTCAACTCCTCGCGCGTATAGGTCGCCCCGCTCGGGTTGTTCGGCGAGTTGAGGATCAGCCAGCGCGTGCGCGGGGTGATGGCGCGCTCGAGATCCTCCGGCAGCAGCTTGAACTTGTGCCCGGGTGCGCACGGAACCTCGACGGGCACGCCTTCCGCGAGCACGGTCATGTCGGTGTACGACACCCAGTACGGCGCCGGCACGATTACCTCGTCTCCCGGGTCGAGGGTAGCCATGAGCGCGTTGTAGATGACCTGCTTGCCGCCGGTTCCGACCGAGATCTCATCCGGTGCGTAGGCGAGGCCGTTCTCGCGCCTGAACTTGGCGCACACCGCCTCCTTCAGCTCGATCGTGCCGTCGACGTTCGTGTAGCGCGTATCGTCGCGGCGCATCGCCTCGTAGGCGGCTTCCTTCACGTGCTCCGGCGTGGGAAAGTCCGGCTCGCCCTGGGTGAGACTGATGATGTCATGGCCCTGTGCCTTGAGCTCGCGGGCGCGCTGCGCCGCAGTGCTCGACGCCGAGGGTTTGATGCGTCCGATACGCGATGCGAGCATGGACCGGTCCTTCCACCGGGAATAACGGGCGCGCGCGTCACCGCCTCGTCGGACGTCGCACGTCCGGACGCGGTCGCGGCCAAAGCGAGCAATGATACCCGATCTCCGCAGCGCGGCCGTGCGCTCAGGCCATGCCCACCGGCTCGGCGAGGTCGGCGCGCACCGCGCCCGGGCGCGCGCGCATCATGTCTTCGAGCTCCCGGCGCACCTTCGCGCAGCCCGGATCGTCAAACCGGTTGTCCATCTCTCCCGGATCGTTGGCAAGATCGTAGAGCTCGCCCGCACCGGAGCCCAGCTCGAAGGTGCACTTGTGCGTCTTCGTGCGCACCGTGCGCAGCTTCAAACCCACCCCGCAGCGCGAGGCGTGCACGTGCCACTCGCTGTAGGCGACGTCGCGCCTCTCGCCCGCCCCGCCGAGCAGCCGGCGCAGACTGCGCCCCTGCAGCGCCGCGGGCTGCGCCACGCCCGCGTACTCGCAGAAGGTCGCCGCCAGATCGAGTGTCGACACCGGCTCGGCCACCACGCCCCCCGCGGCAACCCCCGGACCGCGCGCCACCAGCGCCACCCGCAAAAGGTCCTCGTAGGGCCATGGCCCTTTCAGATACATGCCGTGGTTGCCGAGCATGTCACCGTGGTCGGTGGTGTAGATGACGAGAGTATCGCGCGCGAGCTCGAGGTCCTCGAGCGCGGCGACGATGCGCCCGACGCTGTGGTCGATGAGCGAGATCATGCCGTAGTAGTTCGCGGTCATCTCCGCGAGCTGCGCGTCGCTCTGGTCGGGTATGCGCGACATCTTCGCGCGCACGTTGAAGAGCGCGGCGTCCGCGAGCTGCGGCCTGCCCTCGAGCGTCGCCTTGTGCCACCACGGGCGGCGCTCGAGATCGCGCGCGCGGTGTTTCGGCAGCCGTACGCTACGCGCGTCGTACTGAAAGCTCCACGGCGCGGGGCAGTCGAACGGCTGGTGGGGATCGGGGAAGGAGGCCCACAGGCAGAACGGCGCGTTCGAGGCGTTCTCCTTCAGCCACTCGACGGCGCGGTCCCCGATCCAGCTGCTCGAGTGCCACGCCACCGGCAGCCCCGAGTGCCACGTCTGCGCGGCACCGATCTCCGGGCGCGTGCTCTTCGCCCAGAGCGCAAGCGCCTCCTCGTTTTTGCCGCGTGCGATCAGCCAGCGCTCGTAGTGGCCCATCGGCGGACGGTCGAGTGCGCGCGCACGATGCAGATGCCCGAGGACGGTGAGCTCGGCGTGCTCGAAGCCCATGTACGGCCCGCGCCAGCCGGGCCCGTAGCGCGCCTGGCTGAACCGGCACTCGGGACTGCCCGTCGCGGCAAACGTCGCCTTCGTCGCAAAGTGCGCCTTGCCGATGAAACCCGTGCGGTAGCCCGCGCGAGAGAGAGCGCCCGCAAACCCCCGCTCGCCCACCTTCGGGTCGAGATCCACGCCGTTGTCCCACACCCCGTGCGTGAGCGGCAGCAGCCCGGTCAGGATCGAAGCGCGCGAGGGCTGGCACACGAGATTGGGCGTGATGCATGCGGAGAAGCGCGTGCCCGCGCGCGCGAGCGCGTCCACGTGCGGAGTGCGGATGTGTGCGTTCTCGAAACCCACGCAGTCCGCGCGCTGCTGGTCCGAGGTGATCAGCAGGATGTTGGGGCGCTTCGCGCTCACACGATCTTCCCTTTATCGAGCATTTCCTGATTGCGCGCCGTGAAGATTATTTTTCCTCCAGCCCGGCCTCCCGCGCGGCCTTCGCCCACACGAGCATTTCGCGGCTCATGCGCCGCGCCATCTCCTCTGGCGATCCGCCCACCACTTCCAGCCCGAGATCGAGCAGCCGCTGCGTGATCCGCTCGTCGGACAGTGCCTTGTTGAAGGCGCCCGACAGCCGCGCCACCACCTCGTTCGGAGCGCCCTTGGGCGCGACCGCCCCGAACCACTGCGAAATATCCATGTCCGGATATCCCATCTCGGCGAGTGTCGGCACGTCGGGAAGCGCCTTCGCGCGCGCCTTGGACGTCACCGCGATCAGCCTGATCCTGCCCGCTTTCGCCTGCGGCACGAGGGGCGCGGCGCCGAGCACCGCGACCGGCACGTGCCCGCTCACCAGATCCACCACCGCCTGGCCGCCGCCCTTGTACGGAACGCTTATCATCTTCACCTTTGCCATGCCGAAGAAGACGCCGGCGGCAACGGCCTGCGTGCCGGTCGCGGACGATACCGCATACGAAATCTCTCCCGGCCGGGACCGGGCAGCCTTCAGGACATCTGCAATCGACTTCCAGCCGGGCGCGGGGTGGACCGCGATAATGATCGGCTGGTGAGTGAGGATCGTGACCGGGCTCAGATCGCGCTCGGCGCGATAGGAAAGCGACGGTCTCAACACCGGCTGGTAGAAGGACGAATCGGAACCGACGACGATGGTGTGGCCGTCCGCGCCGCCGCGGATGAGCGTCTCGATGGCAATGCTTCCTGCTCCCCCGGGCCGGTTATCGACCACTACGGACTGCCCGAGCTCCTTCGATACGATGTCACTTACGATTCGTGCGGACACATCCGTCGTCCCCCCTGGCGCAAAACCCACCAGTACGCGGATCGGTCGCGTCGGCCAGCTCTGCGCAAACACCGCGGAACACATGCCGAGCATCAACACTGCGAATGCGAGCTTTTTCATCACTTGATTCACCTCCTGTGCAGAGGGATTAGGGAGCATTCGATTTGGTGAGCACTCTGCGCGCATTGCTTCCTGCGCGGCGCGCAGCGGTCATTATTGCACAAACGTCGTGCTCCTCCGCCGTGCTACGATGGGACACAATCGCTACTGTGCCCGACGCGCATCGCACAACGCCGAATGCCGCAACCGCCCAACATCATCCTGATCCTCGCGGATAACCTCGGCTGGGGCGAGCTCGGCTGCTACGGCGGCGGCGTGCTGCGCGGCGCGCCCACCCCGCGCATCGACCGGCTGGCCTCCGAGGGGCTGCGCCTCACCAATTTCAATCTCGAGAGCGACTGCGTGCCCACGCGCTCCGCGCTGATGACGGGGCGCCACCCGATGCGCACCGGCGCGCTGCAATCCGTGCCCGCGGGCCTGCCGCAGGGGATCATCCCGTGGGAAGTCACGCTCGCGCAGCTCATCTCCGCGCGCGGCTACGCGACCGCGATCCACGGCAAATGGCACCTCGGCGACCGCGAAGGAAGGCTGCCCACGGACCGCGGCTTCGACGAATGGTACGGGATTCCGCGCACCACCAACGAATCGATGTTCACGAGTTCGCCGGGCTTCGACCCGTCGATCGCGCCGATGCCCTACGTGATGGAAGGCCGCAAGGGCGAGCCCGCGCGCAACGTTGCAGTCTACGACCTTGAGATGCGCCGGAAGATCGATTCCGATCTCGTCGCGCGCGCGAACGAGTTCGTGGGCAGGCAGGCGAAGAGCGGTCGGCCTTTTTTCGCGTACGTGCCGATCACGCAGCTGCATTACCCGACGCTGCCGCACCGCGATTTCGCCGGCAAGACCGGCGCGGGCGACTTTGCCGACTCGCTCGCGGAGATGGACCACCGCGTGGGCGAGATGCTCGACGCGATCGACGCGCTGGGGATTCGCGAAACGACCGCCTTCATCTTTGCAAGCGACAACGGCCCGGAATTCCGCCGCCCGTGGCGCGGCACCGCGGGCCCGTGGGTCGGCACCTACCACACCGCCATGGAAGGGGGGCTGCGCGCGCCGTTCATCATCCGCTGGCCGGGAAAGATCGCCGCCGGTCGGGTGAGCAACGAGATCGTGCACGTCGTGGATCTCTACGCGACGCTCGTGCGCATCGCGGGCGCCGAGGTCCCGAACGACCGGCCGATTGACGCGGTGGACCAGCTCGACTTCTTCCTCGGCCGTGCGGAGCGCTCCGCCCGCGAGGGTTTCGTGTTCTACATCAAGAACGAGATGCGCGCGGTCAAGTGGCGCGACTGGAAGATGCACTTCGTCTGGGAACCGGAGCCGAACGCCGGTCCGGTGAAGCTCGAATCGCCGTATCTCTTCAACCTGATCCAGGACCCGAAGGAAGAGACCGATGTGCTCACGCAGTACACGTGGGTGCGCAGGCCGATGCGCAAGATGATGCTCGACTTCGAGGAGAGCCTGAGGGCGCACCCGCCGATCCCGCCGGGCGCGCCGGACGGCTATGTCCCCAAGCGCTCTTCCGCGTAGCGATTAACACGCACGCGATGGCAATGAAATCCGGGGCGCCGGGCGAACAACTGTTCCGGGTGTGGGCGACGGGTTGCTCGCACGTGCACAGCGACCTGCGGCACGGGCGGCGCAGCCTCGCGGAACCCATCGAGCAAAGCGAGGCGGGCGGTGCGCAGGGCGGCCCGCCGTTCGACTGGGACATCATGCTGCACCTGGGCGACATTTCGGGCACGCAGGCCCCGCCCACCGACGCCGACGGGCCGCCGGTCGTCGAGCAGCTCGCCGCCGGGAAGAAACACCGCCTCGAGCAGATCTATCACCTGCTCGGCAACCACGACGCGAGCGGCCCGGGAGAAGAGACTCAGTGGTGGTTCCGCAAGTGGATCGACCCCGAAGGGGCAAATCCGCAGTATTCGCGCGTGCGCAAGGAGCGGCGCCCATACCCGGTGAGCGGCGACTGGGAGCGCTACAGCTTCTGCGCCGGCAACATCCTGTTCCTGATGATGGGCGACCGCAACGACGGCGGCCCGCCGCGGGGCCGCGCGCAGGACGGCGGCTGGCCGGCGGGCGCTATCACGCGCGAGACCTTCGAGTGGTGGAGGCGCATGGTCGAGTCGAACCAGGACAAGATCATCGTCACCTGCGCGCACCATGTCCTGCGCGACACGACGGTCGCCTCCGGGCGCTGGGAAGGCGTCAATTCGGGCTACCATGGCCGCTTCGACGATGCCGAGGGCGCGTCCTATTTGTACTGGGTGGGCGAGGATACGGACTCGAACGCGTTCCACGAGTACCTGGAACGGCGCCCCGGCGCGATTGATTTATGGCTGGGAGGCCACACGCACACCCACCCGGACGATCGCTACGGCAATAAGAGCCACGTCGAGCGGCGCTGGGACGTGACCTTCGTCAACGTTTCGGCGCTCACGCGCCACCACGGCCGGCACCGGCGCCCGCATTTCCCGATGAGCCGGCTGTTCACGTTCACGACCGGCGCAGACCGCGTGTGCATCCAGTGCTACCTGCACACGAACGACTACGCGGCGCAGGGCTGGTACGCGCCGGCCGAGCGCGAGGCGCCGCTGCGCCACCGCTATACGCGCTGAGATGCGGTGCCGCGGCGCGGCTACTGGCGGATGCCGAGCGCGGTGACGAGCTTGTCGTAGAGTTCGTATTGCTCGCGGATGTACTTCTCCGTTTCCGCGGGCGAGCGGATCGCGGCAACGCCCCCGATGCGGGCATTGCCCGCCTGCCAGTCCGGGTCCTTGGCGAGCCGGGCGAAGACGTCGGTCCAGCGATCGACGATCGGCTTCGGCAGCCCCTTGGGACCGACGAGCGCGGTCCATCCGACGATCTTTTCCATGTCGGGGAAGCCCACCTCGCGCGCGCTCGGCGCGTCGGGCATATCCGGGATGCGCACCGGGGTGACGAAGAACGCGCGCATCCGGCCCGCCTTCACCTGCGGGATGACCGTGGGCGCGTTGTTGCACGCGAAATCCACGTGGCCACCGAGAACGGCGGTCGTGACCTCGCCGCCGCTCTTGTAGTGGATGCCGACCGCGTGGTCCTTGGTGAGCTTCGCGAGCGTCATTAAGTACTGCGCGGCCATGTTCTGGCTGGTGGCGATCCCCGAGGTCGCGAAGTTGAGCTTGCCCGGGTGGGTGCGGATCGTGTTGATGAGGTCCGCGGCGGTCTTGTGCGGAGAATCGCTCCGCACGAAGCAGACGTAGGGATTCAACTCGATCATCGAGAGCATCGTGAACTCGTTCCACTTGTACGGCAGCTTCGTGTCGAGCGCGGGAAGGATGGCGTGCGTCGCGATGCGCGCGACGAGCAGCGTGTAGCCGTCCGGCGTCGCGTTTTTCACCATCGTCGCGGCGATCGCGCCCGAGGCGCCGACGCGGTTCACGGGCACGATCGGCACGTTGTTGAGGTACTTCGAGGCGGCCTGCCCCACGTTGCGGCCCGAGAGGTCCGAATCCCCGCCTGCCCCGAACGGGATGACGAACTGGATCGGCCGCGCCGGATAGGCCTGCGCGAACGCCGCCGCGGAGAACAGCATCAGAACCGCCGCCACAATCGAATGTTGCATGGTCGTCATCCTCCCTGTTTGGAACGTTTCGGGCTCGGGCGCGCGCTCGGGACGGAATATCGAACCGCGGCCGGCACCGTCCCCGGATTTCCCGTCGTTCTTCTGCGCGCTAGCGCTCCCACGGATGCGCGTCCGCCGGCGCGATGCCGTAGCGCGTGATCGCATCCGCGACCGCCGAAGCGGGGATTTTCTCCTCATCCACGAGCGCGCGCAAGGCCGCCAGCACGATGTGCTGCGCGCTCACCCCGAAGAAGTTGCGCAGCCGCTCGCGAGTGTCGCTGCGGCCGTAGCCGTCGGTGCCGAGCGCGACGAAACGGCGTGCCACCCACGGCCGGATCAGGTCAGGTAGCGCGCGCACATAATCGCTCGCGGCGACGATCGGGCCGCGGGTAGGTGCAAGGCACTGCTCGACCCAGCTTGCGCGCGGGTCCTCGGTGTGGAACCGGCTCCACCGCTCCGCTTCCATGCCATCGCGCTGCAGCTGCGTGTAGCTCGTCACGCTCCATACGTTCGCCGGGACGCCCCAGTCGCGCTCGAGCAGCCGCGCCGCCGCGATCGCCTCCTGCAGGATGGTCCCGCTGCCGAGCAGCTGGACACCCGCCTGCCCGCGCTCCTCGAGCAGATACATGCCGTTGAGGATGCCCTCCTCGGCGCCGGCCGGCAGCGCCGGCTGCGCGTAGTTCTCGTTCATCGCCGTGATGTAGTAGAAGACGTCCTCCTGCGCGTCCAGCATGCGGCGCACGCCGTCGTGCAGGATCACCGCGAGCTCGTAGCCGAAGCACGGGTCGTAGGCGCGGCAGTTCGGCACGGTCGAGGCGACGAGGTGGCTCGAGCCGTCCTGGTGCTGCAGGCCCTCGCCCGAGAGCGTGGTGCGGCCCGCGGTCGCGCCGAGGAGAAAACCCCGGCAGCGGGCGTCGCCCGCCGCCCAGATGAAGTCGCCCACGCGCTGGAAGCCGAATACCGAGTAGAAGATGTAGAACGGCAGCATCGGCACGCCGTGCACGCTGTAGCTCGTCGCGGCCGCGATCCACGAGGACATGGCGCCCGCCTCGTTGATGCCCTCCTCCAGGATCTGCCCTTCCTTCGATTCCTTGTAGTAGAGGAGCTCGTCGCGGTCCTCGGGCTCGTAGAGCTGGCCGACCGAGGAATAGATCGCCACCTGGCGGAACAGCGACTGCATGCCGAAGGTGCGCGCCTCGTCCGCGACGATCGGCACCACGCGCTTGCCGATGTTCGCGTCCTTCAGCAGCTGCGAGAGCAGCCGCACAAACGCCATGGTGGTGGATTCCTCGCGTCCCTTCGAGCCCTCCAGGATCGCTCGCGCGAAGCCGGAGAGTTCCGGCGCGGCAAGCTTCGGCGCCTCGACCGAGCGCACGGGCACGAAGCCGCCCAGCTTCTCCCGGTGCGCGTGCAGGTACTTGAGCTCCGGGCTGTCCGCCGCGGGCCGGAAGAAGCGCAAATGCACCACGTCCTCGTCAGCAAGCGGCAGCGCGAAGCGGTCCCGGAACGATGTGAGCGCCTCGTCGTCGAGCTTCTTCTGCTGGTGGGTGCCCATGCGGCCCTGGCCCCAGTGACCCATGCCGTAACCCTTCTTGGTCTGCGCGAGGATCACCGTCGGCTGCCCCTTGTGGTTCACCGCGGCAGAGTACGCGGCATAAATCTTCACCGGATCGTGCCCGCCGCGGTGCAGCCGGTCGATGTCCTCGTCCGAGAGATGCGCCACGATCGCCTGCAGCTCGGGGTACTTGTTGAAGAAATGCTCGCGGTTGAACCGCCCGTCGGTCGCCGCGTACTTCTGGAACTCCCCGTCCACCGTCTCGTGCAGGCGCTTGAGGATCACGTTGTCCTCGTCGCGCGCGAAGAGCGGATCCCAGTCCGAGCCCCACATGAGCTTGACCACGTTCCACCCGGCGCCGGCGAACAGGCCCTCGAGCTCCTGCACGATGGAGCCGTTGCCGCGCACCGGCCCGTCGAGCCGCTGCAAGTTGCAGTTCACGACGAAGATCAGGTTGTCGAGCGCTTCGCGCGCGGCGAGCGAGAGTCCCGCGAGCGACTCCGGCTCCTCCATCTCGCCGTCGCCCACGAACGCCCATACCTTGCGGCCCGCGGTATCGAGGATTCCGCGGTTCTGGAGATAGCGCATGAAGCGCGCCTGGTAGATCGCGGTGATCGGGCCGGTTCCCATGGAGGCGTTGGGAAACTGCCAGAAATCCGGCATCAGATAGGGGTGGCAGTACGAGCTCAGCCCCGCGCCGCCGGTCTCGCGGCGGTAGTTCGCGAGCTGCGCCTCGGTGAGCCGCCCCTCGAGAAACGCGCGCGCGTACACGCCGGGAGAGGCGTGCGGCTGGAAGTAAACCAGGTCGCCGGCCCGTCCGGCGCGGAAGAAGTGGTTGAACCCGACTTCGAACAGCTCGGCGACCGAGGCGTAAGTGGCGATGTGCCCGCCGAGCTCCGGGGACTCGCGGTTCGCTCGCACGACCATCGCGAGCGCGTTCCACCGCACGATCGCGATGATGCGGCTCTCGAGCTCGAGGTTGCCGGGATACTGCGGCTGCCCGGACAGCGGGATGGTGTTGCAGTACGGCGTGTTGAGCACCGGGGGCAGCGGCACGCGCCGCGCGCGCGCGCGGTCGAGCAGCTTGCGCAGGAGGAAATTCGCGCGCTCGCGTCCCTCGGCCTCGATGACCGCGTCGAAGGCATCGAGCCACTCCCGCGTCTCGCCGGGGTCGAGGTCCTGCGGCAGCGCGCGCCAGAAGCCGGAGAATGAAAAATCCGAAAGGTCGGTCATGATGCCTCCAGAAACGAAGCGGCGCCCGGTTCGCGGGCGGCGCGACGGCGCAACCGCCGTCCGGACTTCATGCTAGCGCGGCGGTCCCGGCACGTGGTTTCGTTTCTGGTTGCCGGAACCGGTGGAAACAGTATATTCTGCTGCGTTACTCCACTCTAGAGATAGAACATGCTGACAAATACCACCGATTCGACAGATTGGAAGATACTCGGCGTGCTGCAGGACCATGCGCGCATCTCGAACGTGGAGCTCGCGCGCGCGGTCCATCTCTCCGCCTCGCCCTGCCTGAACCGCGTGCGCGCCCTCGAGCGCAGCGGCATCATCAGCCGCTACGTGACGCTGCTCGATCCGGCGAGGATCGGGCTCACGGTGACGGTGTTCATCCAGGTGAGCCTGGAGAAGCAGGTGCAAACGGCGCTCGGCACCTTCGAGCGCGCGGTGCTGGGGCGCGATGAGGTGATGGAATGCTACCTGATGACCGGGGACGCCGATTATCTGCTGCGCGTGGTGGTCGCGGATGTCCCGGCGCTCGAGCGCTTCATCGTGGACTTCCTCGCGCGCATCCCCGGCGTGGGCAACATCAAGTCGAGCTTCTCGCTGAAGCAGGTGAAGTACAAGACCGCGCTGCCGCTGCCGCAAGCTGCCGCCGGCAAGTCCGCGCGGCCGGCCCCCGGGACTAAGAAACGGTATCAAAGGGCCGAAAACCTCGAAACCGCAGATGAACGCAAACCAGAGCCGTGAATAGTGAATGGTGAATCGAAAAGTCCAAGATACGCCCCTGGCGGAGCCAACTGTCTCACGATTCGCGATTTACGTTTCACGAATCCGATCGGCGTGTATCGGCGGTAAAAAATTTTTGCCTGCGAGCATTTCGCCGCGCGGTCAGTGGGCCCCGACGCCGGACTCCGCGACGACGGGTCGCCAGCGCTCGCGCTTGCTTACGATCAAGCGCTCCGCGGGCGCAAATATTTCATGCGGTCGGCCGAGCGTACATTGAGCTGGCGCACCGCCTTGTTGTGCAGCACGTGCAGGACCACCTCGGCGCCGGCCTCTCCGCTCCCCCACAAGCGCTGATAGAACTCGCTCTGGCGGGCGATCGCCTGGCCGCCGACGCCGAGGATGATGTCGCCGCGGTTCAGTCCGGCTCTCGCCGCGGGCGATTCGGGAAGCACGCGCGTCACCACCACGTGTCCCTGGATTTCCTCGGAATAGACGCCGAGCCAGGGCCGCGCCGGGCCGCGGCGCTGGCCGCTGGCGAGGAGGTCGTCGATCAGCGGCTTGAGCAGCTCCACCGGCACGAACATGTTCCCCGGAAATGCCGCGCCGACTTCGAGCGCATCGCTCACCCAGAGCGAGCCCACTCCGACGAGCTTGCCCTCGGCATCGAAGAGTCCGGCGCCGCTGTGCTCGAAGCGCGGCGGGGCGGTAAAGATCCCGCCCTCGATCATGTATTCCCACCAGCCGGTGAAGCGCCGGCGCGACACGACGCACGCGCGCGAGGTGCCGCCGGCCCCGCCGTGCGCCACCACGAGCACGGTGGCCAGCTCGCGCAGCGCGCCGGAGTCGCCCATCTCCACCGGGCGACAAGACAGGCCGGCACGCACCAGTCCGAAGCCGGTCGCGTGGTCATAGCCCACGACACTCGCCGGGAGCACCTGCCCGTCGCCTGCGACCACCAGGATCGAGCCGGCCTCGAGGATGAGATATCCGATCGTGAGGATCAGGCCCTTGTCGTCGATTACCACGCCGGTGCCCTCGCGCTCGGCGCCCAGATGCTCGGCGGTGCGCGCGTCCGGCACCGCCTTGATGCTGAGCTTCACGATGGCTTCGGGGGAAACGGCGTCGGCACCCACGTCCGGAACGGGTACGTGCGATGCGCGCCAGGCAGACAGCGCGGCTGCGAAGAAGGAGACAGTCACGGCGGTACGGAGTCTCGGCACGGGCGGGCGCGCTGCCGGAATGCAGCCCCGCCGGGCTATTGAGGCTATGGTATCGGGGCCCCCGCGAGGGGGCAACAGATGCCGGGGGCAATCCGCCCGCTCAGGCGGGCGGCTGGTAGCGCACGCCGATGATCTCGATCTCGGCTTCCCCGGCCGGAGTGGCCAGCGTCACGACATCGCCGGAGCGCTTCTTCATGAGCGCGCGCGCGATGGGCGAGAGCCAGCTCACGTGGCCGCGCTTCGCGTCCACCTCGTCCACCCCGACGATAATGATGGTGCGCTCCTCGCCCCCGCCCCTCACGTAGGCGTAGGTCACGGTCGCCCCGAAGAAGATCTGGTCCGAGGTTCCGCGGCGCGCCGGATCCACCACTTCGGCGGCGTCGAGACGCTTGTTGAGGTAATGGATCCGCCGGTCGATTTCACGCAACCGTTTCTTGCCATAGATGTAATCGCCGTTCTCGGAGCGGTCGCCGTTGGATGCCGCCCACGCGATAACCTTCACGAGATCGGGGCGCTCGACATCGAGCAGGCGCGTGAGCTCGGACTTGAGCCGCGTGTATCCCTGCGCCGTGATGTAGTTTTTTACGTCCTGCGCGGCCCGCTCGGACGCGGACGCGCTCGTGCGTCCATTACGACTACGCGTGGCTGTTGCGGACTTTCCCATGGGATGGTGCGGAGCGTCGGATAACGTGAGCCGCATAGTATAGCAAAAACAAGACATTACTGGCGCTATCTCGTTACACGTCGAGTATGCGCCTCCGGAACCGATGGTTATTGTGGCTCCTGATTTCATATTGTAAAATTTGCCTCCTAAAAACGCGAAAAATGGTCGTCCTGTGACACAAAAAGGCCCGAAATCCTCGATCCAGGTCATCGACCGCATGATGAGCCTGCTCGAGACGCTGTCCCGGCACGGCGCGCCGGTCAATCTCAAGCAGCTCGCGGCGGAAACCCGGCTCCACCCCTCGACCGCGCACCGTATCCTTGCGGTGATGGTGGAGAACCGCCTGGTGGACCGCATCGAGCCCGGCACCTACCGGCTTGGCATCCGCCTGCTCGAGCTGGGCAACCTCGTCAAGTCGCGCATCAGCGTGCGCCAGGAGGCGCTGCCCCACATGCACTCGTTGCATCAGGAACTGCACGAGACGGTGAATCTCTCGGTGCGCCACGACGACGAGGTCGTCTACATCGAGCGCACCGCGGACAGCAACACCATGATGCGGGTGGTGCAGATCATCGGCGCACGCGCGCCGCTGCACATCACGGCGGTGGGCAAGATCTTCCTCGCCCAGGATGGGGTCGAGAAAACCGCCGAGTACGTGCAGCGAACCGGCCTGCCGAAGTATACCGAGCACACACTAACCGAGCCCGATAGCCTCGCCAAAGAGCTCGACCGGGTCCGCCAGCAGGGCTACGCCTACGACAACGAAGAGGCCGAGCGGGGCGTCTCGTGCATCGGTGCAGGCATCTACAACGACGAGGGCGTCCTGGTCGCTGGGCTTTCGGTGTCGGCCCCCTCGGACCGGCTCGACCGCGCGTGGGCCGCACAGGTGCGGAAAACCGCCGACAAGATTTCGCGCGCGATCGGCTACCCGGGCCGTTGACTGCGTGAGCCGTGATTCGTGAGTCGTGACTCGAGGCGGTCTCAAAATCCAAAATAGATTAACCGCAGATAATCGCCGATACACGCCGATCAAGCCACGGTGAGGCGTGAACGGTAAGCAGTAAGCCATACATACCTGAGAATGACGTTCTCCTCCTTACCGCTTGCCGCTCACTGCCTGCCGCATTCATCTGCGTCCATCTGCGTTCATCGGCGGTTCCGCTGATGCTCGACCAGCCCTTCGTTTTCCTCGATCTCGAGACCACCGGCGCCCATCCGGCATGGGACCGCGTCACCGAAGTGGGCCTGCTCGAGGTCGACCGCGGCCGGTGCGCCGGAGAATGGTCCTCCCTCGTCAATCCCGGGCGCAGCATCCCGCCGGCGATCCAGGCTCTGAACGGCATCACCAACGAGATGGTCGCGCTCGCCCCGGCATTTCCCGAGATCGCCGACGAGCTCTATGCGCATCTCGACGGCAAGGTGCTGGTGGCCCACAACGCGCGCTTCGACTACGGGTTTCTCCGGCAGGAATTCCGGCGCGCGGGGCTGCGCTACAACGCGCGCGTGCTGTGCACCGTCAAGCTCTCGCGCAAGCTCTATCCGGAGGAGGCGCGCCACAACCTGGACGCCCTGATGCTGCGCCACGGCCTCGCGTGCGAGGCACGCCATCGAGCGCTCGGCGACGCGCGCGTGCTGTGGCAGCTCGTGCAGGCGTGGCGCGAAAGCCGCGGCCCCGATGCCATCGAGTCCGCCGCCAGCGCGCTGCTCGCGCGGCCGAGCCTGCCCGCGGGGCTCACCGCCGAGGCGCTCGACGAGATACCGGAGGCGCCGGGCGTGTATTTGTTCTACGGGGAAAACGGCGTCGTGCTCTACGTCGGCAAGAGCACCAACCTGCGCACGCGAGTGATGGCACACTTCGCGGCAGACCACCGCGACGCAAAGGACATGAAGATCGTGCGGCAGGTAAAACGCGTGGACTGGATCGAGACCGTCGGCGAGCTCGGCGCGCTGATCGAGGAAGCGCGGCTCGTGAAGCGCCTTGCGCCGGTCTACAACCGCAGGCTGCGGCACGCCGCCGAATTGTGCGCCTGGCACTGGCGGGCGGATTGGTCGGAGAGCGCGCCGGACTCGGACTCGCGCAGCGTGGAGCGGGAAGGCGCGCAGGCCGCCGACAGGATGGCCTCCCGGGGCCGCGATGTTCCGATCAGAGGCGGCGCGCCGCAACTGGTGAGCGCGTGCGAGCTCGATGTGTCGCGCTTCGGAGATCTCTACGGCCTATACCGGTCGCGCAGCGCGGCGCTCGAGGCATTGTGCGAGCTGGCGGGCGCGCACGGGCTGTGCCCGCTGCTGCTAGGCCTGGACAAGGGCCGCGCGCCGTGCTTCGCGCACCAGATCCGGCGCTGCCGCGGCGCGTGCATCGGCAAGGAAACCCGCGCCGCCCACGCCGCTCGCCTCGCGCAGGCGCTCGCCCGGCTCAGGATGCGGCCGTGGCCGTTCAAGGGCCGCATCGGCGTGCGCGTGGCGGGCGAGGAGGATGGCACGCTGATCGTGCTGGACCGCTGGTGCTATCTCGGCACGGTGCGCTCGGAGCAGGAACTCCACGAGCTCGGCGCGCCGTCCGGCCCGCCTGCCTTCGACCTCGACACCTACCGCGTACTCACGCGTTTTTTCTCGAGCGCGCGCCGCGGCTATACGGTGCTCGAGCTGCCCGTCTGACTGGAGCGGCGTAGCCCGCGACGGGTGACTCGTGACTGGCGAGGCGTGTAAAGTAACCCGCGCGACAATCATGCCCAGAGGAGATCCATCATGACCGCCGCCTTCCGCTACGCGCTGGCACTTGTTTTCGTGATCCTGCCTGCCACCGCGGTGCTCGCACAGGCCTACCCCGCGAAGCCGGTGCGCATGATCATCCCCTTTCCCCCGGGCGGGCCGACCGATCTCATGGGCCGGATGGCAGCCGACCGTCTGAGCAAGGCGTGGAACGTGCAGGTGGTGCCCGACAACCGCGGTGGCGCCGGTGGCAACATCGGGACAGAGCTGTGCGCGAAGTCTCCTCCCGACGGCTACACGATCTGCATGCTGACGGTGGCGCAGACCATTTCGCCCAGCATCTACAAGAAGCTCGGATACGATCCGCTCCGGGATTTCGCGCACGTGACCCTGATGGCGGTGCTGCCCAGCCTGCTCACCACGCATCCCACGCTGCCGGTGAAGAACGTGAGGGAGCTCGCCGCGCTCGCCAAATCGCGCCCCGGGCAGCTGACCTACGCCTCGACCGGCAACGGCACCAGCCCCCACATGCTGATGGAGATGTTCAAGCACCTGGCGGGGCTTGACATGGTGCACGTGCCCTACAAGGGCCAGGCGCCCTCGGTGGTGGACCAGCTCTCGGGCCAGGTGCAGCTCGCGTTCAACACCGCGGTCACCGTATTGCCGCAGGTGAAAGCGGGCAAGTTGAAGCCGATCGCGGTCTCGACGAGAGAGCGGTTTCCGCCGATGCCGGAACTGCAGACAGTGGAGGAAGGCGGAGTGAAGGGGTTCGACGGCAGTTCGTGGCAATCGGTGGTGATGCCCGCCGGCACCCCGCGCGAGATCGTCGCCAAGGTCTACCAGGAGCTCGCCGGCATGCTCAAGGCTGCCGAGACCCGCGAGAGGTTTCTGGCGCAGGGCGCGCTCGCCTCCGGGATTCCGCCGGATGAATTCCTCGCATTCATCAAGCGCGAACTCGAGAAGTGGGCGCGCGTGGCGAAGGCGGCCAACGTGACGGTCGACTGACCGCCGACTCTTTCGACGGGCGGCCGTCCGCTCGATCGGGACATCCACCCGCCCGCGCGGCATGCGCGTCACCCGCATCCCCTACGGGGTCGAGCTGTACTTCCCGCCGCTGCGCGCGCCGGCCGCCGCCGCATCTGCCGCTGCTTTCGGCGCCGTCTGCCTCCTGCCCTCGCTGCTCGCGGCCGCGGCGCTCATCCCGCGCGACGCATCGGATGCGTATGGGCTGCTCGCGCTGGTGCTCCTTTCCGCCTTCGCCGTGCCCCTCGTCGCGTTCGGCGTGACCTTCCTCGCGCTTGCCGTCTACCTGATGGCGAACTCGCTCACGGTACAGGTTACCGCGGCTGCGATCCGCAGCCGGCGCAGCGTATTCGGCTGCGCGTTGAGCCCGCGCGAGCTTAGGAGAGGCGAGGTCGCGGCGATCGAACCGGAACCGGCCGCACGATACCGGAACCTGCTGGGAGGAGAGCCAGGCTACCGGCTCATCGCACGCCCCGGCCCGCGGGCACCGGCCGGGCAGCGCGTCATGATCGTCGCGGAGGACCTGAAAGGGACGGGTAAGGTGAATGAAGTCCGCCGGCTGATCGAGTCGAGCATGCGGCTCGCCCCGCGCGCCGGTCAGTGATAGACGACCGGGACGTTCATCAGCACGTCGAAGCCCGCGAGAAACTCATCAACGCGCTCGATCGAAGCGTCCTCGTCGATCGCCTCGCGCATGGAGCGCACGAACCGGTCTGCCACGTCACCCTGGAAGAACGTGCCGCGCGCGGTTTGCTTGTCTACCAGCTCGTACGCATGCTGCGCGGGGTACTCCACCACGCAGTAGTTCTCGCTGTTGTAGATGATGTTCATCGCCTCGCATGCCTCTCATGGGCGTACAACGGTGCGTGTTGCATAAAGGATGACACTATTCGCACCGCTTGGTTCGCCCCGATCGTGCAGTAATGCACGTATTCACTGACATGGGGCGCGAACGGTCGTTTTCAAGGTACAAACGGTCGTGCGCAGGGCGCGTTTTCCGCTTCGATTTCCGGGTTTCGAGTCTCGAGTGCGGCGATCTGGCTCAGAACCGGTACTGGACCGCCTTAAACCCGCGAAAGCGGCATGGGAATGCAAGCGCGCAACGCGAGTTATGCGCGGCGCCCGGGCATGCTTTCGGTGCCCGCGCGTCGCATCTGGCTCAGCGCGATGCCGCCAAGGATCAAGGCAAGCGCAGCGTACGCTTCGGCCCCGGGATGCTCGCGCATCAGCGTGACACCTGCAAATACCGCTACCAGCGGACCCAGGTAGTTGACGAGCGACATGAAGGTCGGCCCGGCCGAACTGATCAGCGTGAAATAGCATATCGTGGCGATCGCGGTCGGACCGACGCCGAGCCAGACGATGGATACGACCGAGGTGGCGCTCAGCTCGAGCGCCCACGGCTGGTCAACCACGAGCGCAAGCGGCAGCATCACCACAGCAGCGATCAGCAACGTGCCGGCAGAGGCGACCAGGAAATCGCTGCGGATGGTGACCCGCGCAATCACGGCGTTTGCAGCATAGCACAGCGCGCCGCCGAGTACCGCCAGCTGCGACACGATCTGCAGCAGCGAGCCGCCGAGCCCGGCAAGCGCCGCCGGCCCCATCAACACGACGATGCCGAGAAAGCCCAGCACGAACCCCGCGAGCCTGTTGCGCGAAAGGGCATCCTCGGTAACGAACAGATGCGCGAGCAACAAGGTCGTGAGCGGCATGAATGCCATCAGAATGCCGGCGAGCGCGCTATCGACCACCTTCTGGCCCCACGTGATCAGGAAGAATGGAACCGCGTTGCCCACCAAGGCGAGCACCGCGTACGAGAGCCAGACCCGCCCGAACGGGGGCAGCCTAAGCTTCAATGCTCGCACCATCACGATCACCACCAGCGCACCGATCGCGACCCGGCCGGCAACGACGGTCGCCGGCGGCGCGCTCGCCACGGCGAGCTTATTGAACATGAAGGACGACCCCCACATCGCGCCCAGCGAGAGCAGCAATACCCAATCGGTCGCGCTCCTATGGCTGGACATCGGCGACAGCGAACGACACGGCGGGCGTGAAAGGAAGCGGGATACGACGTGACGACCCGGCCGCGGCGGCTCGATGCCGGCTGGACATGCCTCAATAGCCCTGCGGTCCGAACACGGTGATGCCGAGCCGGCGCTCCAGAGCGCGACCGAACCGATACTTCATCTCGGGGCCTTCGTACGTCATGGGCGGCGTGCCCAAGAAGCCGGTTTCCGGCTCCACCCGCAGGACCGTAAGAGACGGCCCGGGTTCCGCCAGGATCTGCGGCAGCGATTGACGCAGGGTCTCGATGCTTTCCAGGGTCCGCGCTTGCGGAAAGCCAGCGGCCCGCGCGAGCGCCGCATAGTCAGCCTGACCCTGATTGACCATCGGTACGGCACCGACGGTCTGATACACTCGATTGTCCACCACGAAATGCTTGAGATTCCGGGGCGCCTGTCCGGCCTCGGTCAGCAAGCAGCCGAGGTTCATGCACAGCGACCCATCGGCATTCAAAACCCACACCGGCGTTTCGCGCAGCGCCAGGGCAAGTCCCAGCGCAAAACTTGCGGCGAACCCCATCGCGCCGTGCATGTAGAAACTGTCCTCGCTCTTCGTCAAGGCCCACCACTCGTTGGCGGCCATGCCCAGGGCGCAGACTACTACGGCGTCGCCGCGATGGGCGGCAAGCACGCTCAATGCTTCGTTCGTTTTCATGCGGTCTGCTCCCCTTTGACCAGCCGCCGCGTCAGAAAAGCGATGAAAGGACGCTTCTGCAGACGACAAGCCTCAAAAGCATCGGGGATGCTCGCGAGGTCTTGCGCCCGGTCGAAAACATGATACGGGAAATCGTACGTTCGCAGCAGCGGTAACATGCGCCGTCCCTGGACTTCCTGATAGATCCGGTGGTCATCGATTGAACCGCGCAGGCTGACGACGCAGAATACCGGGATCTGATGGCGCAGGTTGAGCGTCGCAAGCTCTCCCGTGCAGGTCAGCAGTCCGGTCGCGCCCATCACGGCGACGGACCGCACCCCGCCGAAAAATGCGCCGCTGCAAATCGCTATCGCTTCCGCCTCGCGTGCGACGGGAACGTGCCGTATCGCGGGATCCGCCGCCAGTCGCCGGATCAGCGGGGCGACCCAATCATCCGGCAGCGTCGCCGCCAGACGCACGCCGCACTTCACCAGCTCGGAATGCAGCCGTTCGTTGACATCCATGGCGCGTCCTTTCGATCAATGGGTCCGAATCGGCGGCAGATCGTGCGTGCCGTCGCCCGGTTTGCGTACCACCCGGCCATTGAACACGACGAGCGGCCGCGGGGGAAGGCAGGCAACCGGGTCATCAGCCGGGCCGCAATCCGCCACGGAAAACGAAGCAGCAGCCCCGGCCGTGCACCAGTCGGGCGAGACCGAAATTCCCATGGCAGCCGCGGCCCTTGAGCTGACGGACTCCAGAAGATAACGCGAGTCCGCGAGCTGGCCCGCCAAACCGAGAACCTGCGCCGCCAACAGCGGATCGGCGTTTCCCACCGGAAGAAAGGGATCCTGTACGTTGTCCGATCCGCAGGCCACGTTGACCTCGCCGGCAAGCAGCTCCGCCACCGGCGCGACGCCGCGCAAGCCCGAATCCCGACCTTGCAGGTAAAGGTTCGTCAGCGGCAAGGCAATCACGTGAATCTGCGCTTCGGCAATCAGCCGTATCGTCTCCGCGCGCGCGGCGGCAGGCGTGACCGACAACGAGCAGCAATGCGAGGCGGTCACCCGGCCCTGCAACCCGAAGCGCCGCGTCAGGCGGGCGAGCTCGGGCAGGTTCTGCACCGCCGGATCGAGCGTCTCGTCGACGTGCAGGTCCACCATGGATCCCACGCGAACCGCGAGTTCCAGCATCCGCGTCATCAACGCGGAAGCTTCCGGCCCGCGGCTTCCGGTCGTCCCGCCGACGGCGTCGCACCCCCGTCCCAGCGCATCCTCCAGCATCCGCCACGATGCCTCGTCGTCGAGCGGCACACTCGCGGGCTGGAACGCCACAACTTGCACGGCAACGCGGTCGGCGAACATCTCTTTGAGCTCAAGCGCCGCCTCAACGTGGCGCAGCCCTACGATTCGGTCGACGTCTGCGTGCGTTCGCAACGCCGCAACCCCGTGCCGGATGGCCCACTCGATGACCCGGCGACCCCGCTGGACCAGATCCCGGGGCGTCAGAGCAGGCCGCAGCCGGGCAAACCGCGTCCGCGCGTCGACGAGATCCACAGCACCCCCGAGCACATCGGCCAGGCAGGCCTTGTCGAGGTGCAGATGCGGCTCGACGAGCCCCGGCAGCAGCAGGCGTCCTCCCGCGTCCCACTCCTCGCGCCCGCGTCCGGCGATCGTCACAGCGACGGCAGCGACTCGCCCACCGTCCATGGCGATATCCATCTTCGCCGCCGCGCCGGTGCCCCAAGGACAGGCATTGCGAATCACTAGGTCGTGCACGCCGATTTCCTCATGCGCTGGGGACCGACGCGCGCTCGCGCCCGATAGGCTAGCGGTCGCCTTCGGCCTTGATCCCCGCGGTCGCGATCAGCTTGCCGTACTTCGCGTGCTCTGCCTTCAGGTACTCGCGGAAGTCAGCGGGTGAACCGCCCAAGACGATGGAACCTCTGTTGGAGAATTGCTGCTCGACATCGCTCGTCTGCAGGGCGGCTGCGAACTCCCGGTTAAGACGTTCGACGACTGCCTGGGGCGTGCCGCCGGGTGCCCCGATTCCGGACCAGGTAGAAATGTCGTAACCAGAGACGCCGCTTTCAGCAATGGTGGGCAGTTCAGGCAGCGCGGCGACCCGCTTCGCAGTGGTCACCGCCAGGGCGCGCAGTCTGCCGGACTGGATGAAAGGCAGGCTCGGCGCCATGATGTTGAACGAGGCTTGGATATTGCCGGCGACGAGGTCGGTCAGGGTCTGGACGGATCCCCGGTACGGGACGTGTGTCATCCGTATCCCGGTCGTGTGCGAGAACAGTTCCGTGGCAATGTGGGCGAATCCGCCTATGCCGGAGGTACCGTAGGCGATCCCGCCCGGATTGCGCTTAGCGAGCGCGACGAACTGCTTCACTGTTTTCGCCGGCAACGACGGATGCACGACCAGCACGCCCGGCGTGGAACCGACGAGAATCACCGGCACGAAGTCCCGCAGCGTGTCGTACGGCAGCTTGTAGAGATACGGATGCACGGCCCAGTTGCCGGAGGTCGTGAGCACCAGGGTGTAACCGTCGGCCGAGGCCCGCGCCACGATCTCCATGCCCACGACGCCGTTGGCGCCCGGGCGGTTATCTATTACCACCTGCTGGCCGAGCCGCGGCGCCACCTTCTCTGCGAGTATGCGCGCCTGGATGTCGGTCGCGCCGCCCGGCGGGAAGGGATTCACAATCCGGATCGTCTTCGATGGATACGCGGCCTGCGCGCTCGCGTCATACGCGATGCCGGCACCGCCCGCTGCACTGATGACAACAAGCGCTACCAGGAATTTTGTGTTCATGGACGTTCTCCTCGTTTCAGGTTATCGGCGCGAATCCGTAGCTGTGCCTGAACACCTCGGCATGATGTCCGCCGGCGGTACGAGGCCTGTAGTCAGCCGGTGCCACGCGTCGGGGCGCGAAGGCGGTACGGACAACGCTCATAACCGAAACCGATCTTCGCCAGAGAGCCCCTGCCCCATGAAATACTCCCCCGGAAGACTCGATCCGATGCCGCGGTCGCGCGCGACCTCGATGATGCGCTTGCAAAGGGTGGCAAATTGTATGCCCATGCCGGAGTTGTTACTGTGCCAGGTAATCTGTCTCGACCCCATTCTCCCGAGAACTTTCCCTATGCACAGATCCGCAAGCTCAGCGACCCGGTCCCACGTCAAATACCCCTTCCGTATGGGGTTCAGGATTTCGGCCTGCGAGTCGTGCTTCAATTGGCTGATCGAATTGACGACCACGACATCGGCACGCCGTCCCACTTCGTCATCGAGTTCGCGGCGACGATCGAATCGAGGCGTTCCGATCATGCCGCACAGATGCACGCCCTGTTCCAGCCACTCGCCTTTTATCACCGGATCGGCTGAACTGGTGGCGGTGAACACAACGTCAGATCCGCGCACGCACTTTTCCGCCGAGTCTACGGCCTTCGCCTTGACCTCGAACGTTTGCTCGACCCACCCGGCGAAGCGCCGCCGGCGCTCCTCGTGAACCGAATGCACCTTCACCTCTTCGATGCCTGGCCTGATCGTCAAAAGGCCGGTGATCTGACCGACCGCCTGCTTGCCGGCACCGATGAGCCCTGCAACCTTGACATCCGCGCGACAGAGATACTTTGCAGCAAGCGCGGAAGTCGCGCCGACCCTCAGGGGAGACAGTGCGTCGTCGTGCACGATCCCCAGCAACTTCTTCGAACTCAGCTCCCAGACCAGCACCATGCCCGTATAGCCGGCGGGTGAAGCCTTGTGCGGCTCGCCTCCAGGCAGCGGGAAACTCATGTGACGGGCGCTCAGACGAGTCGCGGCGACGTTATGACAAGGTACCGCTCCAGGAATGATATTCAAGACGAACTGCGACCCCGCCTCGGTGCCACCGAGCGGGACTCGAAGCCATTCCCGGTTTATCGCTTGCGCGCGTTTGTGACCGAGATCCGCGTAGGCCTCCTCCATGAGCCGGACAGCCTCCGACATCGTGACCAGGCCACGCGTTTCCTCGCTGCGCAGGACGAGTACCGTATCGGACATACGGTCAGGTCGCCTCCTCGTAGAGCTCGATCTTGTTGCCGTCCGGGTCCGCCACGTAAATGGTCCGCCCGTAGATCCCGTCGTGCAAATCCTGGAAGAACTTCACATGAGCGCGTTTCAGACGCTCGTTGATCCCCGCGACGTCGTGGACGCGGAACGCGATATGGTCGATCTGCACCGGCTTGCCCGGGCCGCCGGTGGTGAGCGCAATACCCTGGTGGAAGGGCACGAACGGCCGGCCGTCCGCGAGCGGCTTGGCGCGCCGTTCGGTGAAGCCTAGCAACTCGGTGTAGAAGCGCTTGGAGGCCTCGAGGTCGGCGACCTGCAGCAGCATGTGCGCGAAACCCAGGGCGCGCGGCTTGCGCTGCGCGTCGAGCCACGCCGCCACCACGGCGGAATCCGCGATGCCGCAGAAATACTGGCCCCAGACCTTCAACGCGGTCTGCTCCCACTCCGCGTTGACGCCGGAGATGCAGTCGGTCACGGCAACGACGTCGTAGTCGCGCAGATACGCCTCGCGGATCGTCGTCTCCACGCACGCGTTCGTCGTGGTGCCAGTGACAAACAGCGTCTGCGTTCCGAGCATGCGGAGCAGTTGTTCCAGGCGCGTAGCGTAGAACGCGCCAAAACGATGCTTGCGTACAACCATGGACGAGTCGATCGCAGCGAGCTCCTTCAATTCTCCGATGATCTCCTCGTCCCACGTGCCGGCGAGTGCCGAGATCTGCTTGCGTTTCGCCGTGTGCGCAGCGAGCTTTTTCCTGGCGCGCACGGCGTCCGCCTGGAAGTGCTCCTGGACCGTCCAGATCACGGGCATGCCCGCCGCCCGGCAGCGTTCGACAAGCGCCTTCACCGCCGGCACGATCGCCGCCAGCCGTCTGGTGTCCACGCCCGAAATGCCGAGCGTGCCCTTCTCGTGCACGAAGGCGTTCTGCATGTCGATCACGAGCAGCGCACTCGTGCGCAGTTCCAATGCATCGAGTTCCATCACTTGCTCTCCGGCTCGTTGTCGATGCCGAGCCTCCCCGCCCGGCCCCAGCTGTCCTTGGGCACGTCCTGAATGATGACGTGCAAGTGGTCGGGCTTGCAGCCGGCATGCTCGATCATCGCGTCCGTGATCGCAGCCACGAGCTTGCGCTTCTGCTCGACGGTGCGCCCGGTCCACAGTTGTACCGTTACGACAGGCATGTGCATCTCCTTGCTTCTGAACGTGCCGGAACTCGAGGTCGGCAGGCGCCGCCCTGCGGGAGCGGCGATCGGTCTGAGGACATACTACACGCCCGCCTCGCGCAGCGCCTGCTCGCCCGCCCAGCCGGGCGCTATCGGCGCGAATCCCGTGGCGAAATTGCTCCCCGCGCGGTCCTCGCCGCGCGCGAGCCAGATCGGCCGATTCGCGTAGTTGACAAGCGGGTTCTCCTCCATCAGCAGCCGGTTGGGCCCGAAGCGCGGGTCGCGATTGTAGTGCGAGGTGGCGCACATGTAGCGGACGACGTAGTGCGCGCCCGGAGCGGGCGCCGGTGCAGCGTGCGCACGCTCGACCGCGGCGACCGCAGCCGTGCCGTCGTCCAGCGCCACGTCGACGACCACCCCGGCGAGCGGGTCGGCGGGCCAGTAGCGCCCCTCACGGCGCCGCGCTTCGAGCCAGCCGGCTGCGTCGAGGTAGAGCTCGCTGTCCCACAACACGAGGTCGGGCCCGACGAGCGCCGCCACGGCATCGAGGAGTACGTCGCTTTCGCAGAGCTCGAGAAAGCGCCAGGCGTCGAGGAGCTGCGCCGCGCGCCCGAAAGGATTGTGCGCGCCGGAAAGCAGAGCCTGGCGTGGCGGCTTTGCCGCCAGCCGCTGCGCGGTTTGTGCGATGGCGTCGAGCAGCGCCGCGGGCAGTCGTTCCGCCAGCGCGGTGCAGCCTCTCGCGCGGAATTCTGCAACGTCCATTGCGTTCCGTCTCCAGGGCCTCACGCCGGCACGGGGTCGTTCGCAGGACGGATGACGCAGCGCCCGCGCCCGTAGAAGCCTGCGTCCACCTCGCCGTTGTCGTACACGACCTCGCCGCGCGCGATGGTCGTCACCGGCCAGCCCTTCAATTTCCAGCCTTCGTAGATGCAGTGCCCGTGGCCGGTGTTTTTCACCGTGCGCTCCTCGTCGAGGTCGACGAGCACGAGATCGGCGTCGGCGCCGGCCTGCAGCGACCCCTTGCGCGGCCACAGCCCGAAGCGGCGCGCCGGATGGTACGAGTTGAGCTGCACGAGCCGCGTCAGCGGCAGGCCGCGCTGGTGCACGCCGAAGTGAAGCAGGAGCGCGAGCTCCCACGGAAACGACACGATGCCCGGCAGCTCCTTCCACAGGTCCTCGCCCTTCTTCGGGAAGAACGGCACGTGGTCGGTGCCGAGGCTGTAGACGCCGCCGTTGAACACGCCCTGCCACAGCCCTTCGAGATCCTCCTTCGGCCGCAGCGGCGGCGAGATCTTCGCGCGCATGTCGAGGTCCGGATCGTAGCACGTGCGGGTGAGGTAGTGCGGGCAGGTCTCGACGGTCACATCGATGCCGCGGCCGCGGGCCTCCGCGGCGAGCACCGGCCCCTTGCCGACCGAGGTGTGCACGATGTGCAGCGGGCAGCGCGTGCGCTCGGCAAGGAACAGCATGCGCTTGATCGTCTCTTCCTCGCAGAACGACGGGCGCGACTCGGTGTAGGCGCCGAGATCCTGCCGGCCGGTTGCCTTCATCTCGTCCTTCAGCCACGACGCGATGGCGGTGTTTTCGCAGTGCACGCTCAGTACCCCGCCCGGGATCTTCACGAGGTGCCGCATCGCCGCGTAGACCCAGCCGTCGGTCGCCGGCACGATGCCGATCGGATTGTCGGGCTCGTAGCCGAAATAGCACTTGAACGAGCGCACGCCGGTATCGCGCACGACGTTCGGGATGTCGTTGATATGGTCCTCGCGCTGGATGCCGAAGTGGAAGCCGAACTCGATCATCGCGTTCTGCTCGCCGATCGCGCGCCGCTCCTTGTAGAAAGGCGTGTACAGGCCCGCCTTGTTCCGGATATAGAGCAGGATGGTCGTGACGCCGCCCGCGGCCGCGGCCGCGGTCTCGGTGCGCATGTCCTCGTCGTACGGATAGTTCACGCCCAGGTGGCAGTGCGGGTCGATGACGCCGGGCATGAGCACGCGTCCCGCCGCGTCGATCACGCGCCTGCCTTCCGGCAGCGCGTCGTTCGCGCCGGTCACGGCGATGCGACCGTCGTTTACCGCAATGCCGCCCTCGAACTCGCCGTCATGGCTGACGACCCGGGCGTTGCGTACGACAAGGTCCACTTTCATTTTCTTCCTTCCATGATCGCCTCGACGCGAGCCCGGATGCCGCTCCATTGGCTTGCGCCCACCGTGACCGGCGCGCGCTTGCCCATACCGCGCGCCCATACGAACTTGAGCGCGAGGGCCTTCGCCGCGTCGCGGTCGATGCCTCCCGGTGGCGCGGCCACGTCCACCAGCAGCGCATGCGGCGGCAGCTTCTGCAGCACCGCCCGGCCGACGACGGGCGCGGGCACCGTCGAGACGATGGCATCGAGCCGCGGCGCGAGCGCGGCGAGCTCGTCGAGCCCGTGGCTCTCGGCGCCCATGGCGTGCGCGGCGGCGCGCTGCACCTTGTTGCGCGCCGCGACGTGAGTGTAGGCGCCCAGCGCGACGAAATAGCGGGTGAGGAGCGCGCCGATCGTGCCCTGCCCGACAATGCAGATCCGCGACTTGTGTATCGTGATATCGGTATTCTCGATCATGACCTTGAGCACGCCCTCGACGATCGCCGGCCCGCGCAGCAGCATGAGTTCGACATCCGACTCGTATTCGTGGAACGTGATGGCGAGCGCTTCGCCGTGCGCCTTGAGATTCTTGTCCGCCCAGCCGAGGATGACGTGAGCGGGCTTGCGCATGCCCGCGAGCATGTCGCGGTCAGGGATGATCTTCACCGGGCACTCGGGCGCGAAGAGCGCGCCGTCGGCCGCAATGCCGGGAATCGGGAACAGCGCAAAGTCCGCGCCGGCAAGCGCCGCCTTCGCATCCACCGCGAGCGTTACGCCCGGAATGCCGCCCTCGGGCCACGGGAACCCGTATGCGCGCACCGTGGCGCCGGTCGCGGCGGCGAGCCGCGCGATCTCCTGCTCGCGCCGGTCGCCCGCGACGACGGCGATGACGATCTTCTTCCAATCCATGTTCAGCTTCTCGCCTTGGCGATTCATTCGTCGCGGTCGAGGCCCGCGATCATCGCGAACACCATGAAGCGTAGCAGGCCGTGGCCGAATCCCTCCAGATCATAGCGGTGCGCGAGCGAGCCAGGCGCCTGGACGCGACGTTTCGCCTCGCCGCGTGCGCCGGCGCCAAGGATGGTTACTCGCATGCCGCGTGGACGGAACAGCAGGTGGGGAGCGACGCTGTCATGGGATCTTGTCGTTCGCTTTCGGATCGGGTGCCGCGCTTCTCCCGGCACGCCGGGTATACGCCTGTGCTATGATCACATAATATGATCACAGGCACCGGCCTTGTCAAGGCGAGCACGCCGGACGCGCGGGGGTCAGAGCCGCGCGGCCGCGCGCTGATTTCGGATCATCGCGCATGCCCGCGAAACCGCCCGTGACCAAGAGGCGGCGCCCGCAACACGACGACGGAGCGCCGGAGCGTCCGCGCCGCCGCGGCGAACTGCAGGACCGCGTGGTCGATGAGCTGCGGCGCGGACTGATGATCGGCGCCTTCGTGCCCGGCCAGACGATCTCCCTCCGCCGGCTCGCCGATGACCTCGGCACGAGCTCGATGCCGGTGCGCGAGGCGATCAACCAGCTGGTTGCGGCCAACGCGCTCGAGATGCTGCCCAACCGCACGGTGTGTGTGCCGCACATGACCCCAGCGCGCTTCGAGGAGCTCTCGCGGGTGCGCCAGGCGCTGGAGGGCATGGCCGCGGAGATGGCGTGCCAGCGCGCCACGCATGAGCTCGTGAAGCGCCTCGAGAGAATCAACGGCGAATTGCAGCGCGCGATCCGCGAGCGCAACATCGTGCAATGCCTCGCGAAGAACCAGGAATTCCATTTCACCCTCTACGAGGCGGCGAACTCCGAGGTGCTGCTGCCGCTGATCGAGCCGCTATGGCTGATGGCGGGCCCGATCATGTACTTCTCGCTGATCTCTCCCGATATGCCGTGGGACGCGAGCGCGCACAACGATGTACTCGACGCTCTGAAGGCTCGCGATCCCGCGGCCGCGCGCCGCGCGATCGAGCGCGATATCCGCAGCACCGCCACCTACCTGCTGAAGTCGTCGGTGTTCCGGAGCACCTCGGGGCCGCTCGCCGGGCTGCGCGCGGGTGCCGACCCGCGACGCTGACCGGCTTGGCCGAGATCCGGGGCGCGCGGGCCTGCCGTTCGTCACCGCACGATCGCGGTTCACCATGACCGCACCGAGCGCGTTTCCTGTTTACGTCCTGACCGGTTTTCTCGGCAGCGGCAAGACAACGCTGCTCGCGTCGCTGCTCGCGCATCCCGGCATGGGCGAAACGGCCGTGGTCATCAACGAGCTGGGCGAGGTGGCGCTCGACCACCTGCTGGTGCGCGAGGTGACCGAGGAGGTGATGCTGCTCGGCTCGGGCTGCGTGTGCTGCACGGTGCGCGACGACCTTGTCTCGACGCTGCAGGAGTTGGGCGCGCTGCGCGAGGCCGGCTCGATTCCGGCGTTCTCGCGCGTCGTGGTCGAGACCACGGGGCTCGCGGATCCGGCGCCCATCGTGCAGGCGCTGCTCGGCACGGGGCGCCTGCGCGGCGCGTTCCGGTTGACCGGGATCGTCGCCACAGTGGACGCCGTGCTGGGCGCGCGCGAGCTGGACGAACATTCGGAAGCGCTGAAGCAGGCCGCGATCGCCGACTGCCTTGTCATCACCAAGATGGATGCCGCGCCGCCGGATGCGGCTGCGCGGCTGCGCGCGCGGCTCGGGACGTTGAACCCGGGCGCGGCGCTCGTCGAGTCCGCACCGGGCGCGTTCCCGGCGCCGGAACGGCTCTTCGGCGCGGCAGGCTTCCACCTCGACGCGAAGCCGGAGGCGGTGAAGCGCTGGATACGCGACGAGGCGGCGCACGGCGATACCCGCACGCACGACGCTCACCGCCACGACGAGCGTGTGGGCACCTTCGCGATCCGCATCGCCGAGCCGCTCAAGTGGGCGAGCGTGCTCGAGTGGCTCGAGCTCCTGCTCGCAGCCCGTGGCGAGAGCGTGCTGCGGGTAAAGGGGCTCATCAACGTCGCGGGGCGGGCGAAGCCGACGGTGCTCCAGGGCGTGCAGCACATCGTCTACCCGCCCGCCGAGCTCGCGGCGTGGCCCGACGCGGACCGCAGCACGCGGCTCGTGTTCGTCACCCGCGATCTCACGCGCTCGGCGGTCGAGACCTCGCTGCGGCAGGTGCTGGGGACGGCGCTGACGTTGTCCTAGCGCCGCGCTGCTCAATCGTAAGTCGTCGTGACGGTGGGAGTGTGCGCCATCGAGAGCCCCGCGCGCTTCACGACGGCCGCCGCGCGCTCGCGCGCTTCCGTGCGCAGGCTCTTCTCGTCGACGGTCGCAACCTTCCCGTCGCGGTAGAGCGCCCTGCCGTCGACCCAAGTCTGCGCGATCGAGGCCGGGCTCGCCGAATAGACGACCGCCTGCAGTGCGTCCCCGTACGGCACCCATTCGAAGTGCTCGAGATCGAAGAGCACGAAATCCGCTTTCTTGCCGGATTCGATCGAACCGATCTCGTCGTCCCAGCCGAGCAGTTGCGCGCCCTCGATGGTCGCCATGCGCAACGCCTTTCTCGCGCCAACCAGCGTCGAATCCATGCGTGAATCCTTGAACATGCCCGCGACGAGGTACATCTGCCGCATCATGCTCAGATTGCCGCCCGCCGATACGCCGTCCGTGCCGATGCCGATGCGGATGCCCGCTTCGATCATTTCGGGATATCTGCCGATCCGGGTCGCGCCCTTGGCAAGCTTGACCGACGTGGCGGGACAGAACGCGACCATGGTGCCGGCCTGCGACATGCGCTCGATCTCTTCGTCGGTGACGGCGACGCAGTGCGCGATCGCCAGGTTCGGGCCGAGACCGCCGGCATTGGCGATGCGCGAAACAGGCCATACGCCGTACTTCTTCTCGCAAACCCGCGCCTCTTCGATGCTGGTGGCCAGATGATAGGTCGTGCCGACGCCCAGCCGCTCGGCGAGGGCGCGCGAGCCGACGTGCAACTCCAGGCTGCACGGCTCCTTGCCCTCGATGTTCACCCAGCAGCGCACCCTTCCGCCCGCGGTGCCGTGATGCGCCTTCACGGTCTCCTCGAGCGCCGCGAGCGCCACCCCGGAATCGGGAAAGAAATGATGCGCCATCATTTCCTCGGTCCAGCCGTCGGGGATCTGCGCGGGCCGCACGTCGCACGCATGCCGGCCGGTGATGCCGCGCATGCCGGCCTCGTCAATCGCATGCACGACGCCGGCAACGTCGTTCTGCGCCCCCATGTCAAGGAAGCAGGTGGTGCCGCAGCGGAGCATCTCCGCCATGCCGATCATCGCGCCCACCACTTCATCGCGCCCGTCCACGTTGGCGTAGAAGGGCTTCGCCCAGTGGAACACCCAGGCCCGCGTGGCGAGATTGTCCGGAAAGACCGCGCGCGACAGCGTTTCCGACAGGTGCACGTGCGAATCGACGAACCCCGGGGTCATGCCATAGCGGCTGCCGTCGATCACGTCGTCGAAGGAAACCCGGGGATGCCGCTTCGCGACCTCGGCGGCGGGGCCGACGTCGGCGATACGATCGTTCTCGACGACGACCGACGCGCCGGAGAGCACGCGGTCGTCCCGGTCGACGGTGAGGATGAACTCGAGATTCTCGATCAGTGTGCGCATAAGCGGGATTCCGATTGCGCCGGCGCGGCGCGTGGCGGGCGATTCAGATACGTATCATTTGACCACGAGCAGGCGGTCCGTGTTGGCGTAATCGGACAGAAGCTCGCACCCGTTCTCGGTGACCAGCATCATGTCCTTGTTCTGCATCCCGAAGCCGTGCCCGGTCTGATAGCAGAGCGGCTCGACACCCAGAACCATGCCGGCCTCGAGCTGCGCGTCGCCGCTCTTGCCGATCTCGGGCGTCGTGCCGATGTACGGGTCCTCGTGCAAATGCAGCCCGATGCCGTGGCCCACGAAGGAGATCGGCGGCAGCTTGAGCTTCGACAGGTGGCGGATGAACGCATCGTAGATCGCGCGGCAGCTCGCACCGGGTTTGATCATGTCCATGATCAGGTACTTGCACTCGACCAGGTTCTGCCAGATCGCCTCCGCGTGTGGCGGCGCCCGCTGCACGACGGCGGTGCGGCATACGCCCGCCTGGTAGCCGGCGATCACCGAGAAGATCTCGACGCGGCAGACGTCGGCGGGCTCGAGGCGCCGCTCCGACGGCCCGACGTTGGGCAGCTGACTGCGCTCGCCGGTGGCGACGATCATCAGCTTGAAATGCTCCGCGCCCAGCGTGTAGATATTGCGGGTCATGTGCGCAGCGATGTCCATTTCCGAGTCGCCGCAATTCACCGCTGCCAGCGCGTCGGTGATCGAGCGGTCCGCGATGCGCGACAGGCGCCGCAACAGCGCAATCTCGTCTTTTGTCTTGATCTGCCGCAGCCGCGCGAGTATCGCCTCGGCCGGGATGAACTGCGCGCGGGAGAGTTCGCGCCGCAACCGCTCGAGATCGCCCGCTGGCAGATAATCCATTTCGATGCCGATCTTCGCCGCGGCGAGCCCCAGGCCCTTCAACTGATCCGCGAGCATGGCCATCGCACTGTCGGTGAATTCGGCCCAGATGCGCGCGGGCGTATCGGGCTCACGGCGCTTGATGGTAGTCGCCTCCATGTCCACCGCGAAAATCTCCGTACGGCCGTCGGCCGTGACGATCACCATGGCATGGCGATGCCGGATCAGCGGCTGCGAGGGCACGACGAAGCCGGCGAGATAGGCGAAGCTTTCTGGCGAGCACGAGATCATGGCGTCGAGCCCGGCCTCCTGCATGGCCGTCACTTGCCGCGCGACGATTTCCTTCCTCATGAGCGGACCCGGTATTTCTCGATCTTCGCTTCGTCCACGGCCATGCCCATGCCCGGCGTGACCGGCGTCTCGATCGCGCCGTCGACGAGTTTCATCGGGGCATGGAGCAGGTCGTCCTTGTAATAGATTCCGCCTATCTGTCCCTTCTGGAATTCGGCCGGCGTGGATACCGGCACCACGCAGGACAATGTCACCGCCGGCGCGGCCGACGCAAGCTGGATGTTGGCGAGATTGCCTACGCCGGTCTCGATCGAGCCGTTGACGTTGCAGGCGATGCCCGCCGCGCGGCACACCGCCGCCACCTCCATCGCCTTGTACAGCCCGCCCGGCTTGGTGGTGTAGATCGATATGATGTCGATCGCGTGCTGCTCCGCGATCTGGATCGCGTCGTGTGCATTCCACGCGGATTCGTCCGCCATCACCGGTGTGTCGAGCGCACGCGCCACTTCGGCGATGCGCTCGATGCCCATACACGGTTGCTCCGCGTATTTGAGGCGATACTTTTCCATTTCCCGCAGCACGACCAGCGCCTCGCCCGGCGTCCTGTAGCCCTCGTTCGCATCGACGCAGATGTCCATGTCCGGGCCCGCGGCCTCCCTCACGGCACGCACGACCGCGATGTCGCGCTTGGGCTCGCCCCCGATCTTGATCTTGATGGTGCGGATGCCTTCGGCCGCAACCTGTGCCGCCTCCTTCTCGGCCTCTTCGACCGGGATGAGACCAATCGAATGGGTTACGGGCACGCGCGCGCGCGCGCGACCGCCAAGCAGCACATGGACCGGAACGCCGAGCCTTTTGCCGGCGAGGTCATAGGCTGCGAACTCGACGGCCGCCTTGGCATAGGGGTAACCCTTGATGACGGCATCCATGCGGGCGTGCAGCTCGACGATATTCGCCGGGTCTACCCCCGCGACTGCGGGGCCCAGGTAGCGGTCGATCACGTGGCCGACGATGCTCGATGATTCGCCGAAATAGCGCCCGAACTCGCCGCCCCAGTCCTTTAACGCCGCAGCCTCGCCCCAGCCCGCCCTGCCATCGGCGTCGGTCATCTTCACGATGATATAGCGCCCAATCGGCTCGGTGAGCCCCGTCCACTTGTGCTCCCTGCGCGTGGGCAGCTGCACGATGACGGTGTTGACGGCAGCGATATGGGTCAACGATGGTTCCTAGAGTGCAAGCGGCGCGAACCGCTTTGATGGCGTATTGTGATCACATAGTGTGATCATGTAAGGCGGGGCTGTCAAGCGGCCCGGCGGCGCAGACCGCGGCGGGTCGAGCAGCCATGGTCGTCGATTCAGTAAACTCGAGTAGCCATCCGTTACCACCGCCGGCCCGACTTCAACGCTCTGTGAGCACGCCCTTGCTCTCGAAGATCTTCCGTACCCTCGCCATGTAGTCCACGAATCGTGGATCCGTGTGGACCGCCCAGCGCCGCGGCCGCTTGAGTTCGATGTGCAGGTCAAGGTCGACCCGGCCCGGGCGCGGCGACATCACGATGACCCGGTCAGCCAGGAAAACAGCCTCCTCGATGCTGTGGGTGATGAACAGCACGGTGTTGCGTACCGACAGCCACATCGCCTGCAGGTCCATGATCATCTGCTCGCGAGTCAGGGCGTCGAGCGCGCCAAACGGCTCGTCCATCAGCAGCAGGCCCGGATCCTGGATCAGCGCCCGGCATATCGCCACCCTCTGCCGCATGCCCCCGGAAAGCTCGCTCGGGTACTTGCCGCCAAATCCCTGGAGCCCGACTTGCTCAAGCAACTGCTCGACGCGCGGCAGGTAGTCCGCGGCCCTTCCCCGCTTGATCTCTATTGGCAGCAGGATATTCTCCGTCACGGTCCGCCAATACAGCAGCAGATCGGTCTGAAATACCACGCCGATCTTGCGATGCGGCCGCTTCACGACCTCGCCATCGAGCAGGATGCGTCCGGAACTCGCAGGCAAGAGGCCGGCGATGAGGTTGAGCGCGGTGCTCTTCCCGCAGCCGCTGGGCCCGACGATCGCGACGAACTCCCCGGGTTCAATCATGATGTCGGTGCGATCGAGCGCGGGAATGGAGTCTCCCTCACGTGTGTCGTAAGCCTTGCTTACGCCCTCGATTCGAACCGAAACTCCGGGAGGCGGAGAACTCACCGCGCGGGCGGGGGCCACGCGATTCACCTTGCCGTCTCTCGCTGGAAAACGATCTTGCGCTCGAGAAAGCTGATGATCGAGAAGAGCATTACCCCGACACCTGAGATCACGATGACCGCAGCGAAGCTGAGTACGGTATCGAACCGCGAGCTCGCTTGCATCTGCAGATAACCGATCCCGCGCTCAGCAGCCACGTACTCACCGATCACCGCGCCGATGACCGCGAGCCCGATCCCCACCTTGAATCCGCCAAAAATGTTCGGCAGCGCGGCTGGCATGCGCAACTTGACGAATACCTGCCGCTCGCTCGCTCCCATCGATCGCAGCAGGCTGACCATTGGTTTTTCGAGCGCCTGCAGGCCGACGACGGTCGCGATCACAATCGGGAAGAACGATATCAGGAACGCCAGGAATATCTTCGGCGCCCAGCCGTAGCCGAGGTAAAGCACCAGCAGCGGGGCAAGTACGACTTTGGGCACGGTTTGCAGAGCGACCAGCAGAGGATAGACCGCCTTCTCGAACACCCGGGAGTAGAAGATCGCCAGCGCGGTCGGAATGCCGGTCAACACCGCGATCCCAAAGCCGAACACGACCTCAAGCACCGTGATCCACGCGTGCCGGAAAAGCAACATCCAGTCAGAAACAATCCGCTTGACGATGGTCCACGGCGTCGGCAGAACGAACTCGGAGATGCCCGCGAGCGGAACCACCGCCTGCCAGACCGCAAGTATCAAAAGCGCCAGCATCGGCGCCGCGCCCGGTTCGAGCACCGAGCGTGAGAAATTGAACCTGCGCTTGGGCGCTGCCACGCTCGTCGGGATCGTCTCGGTGTGGCTTGTGAACAGGCTGCCGCCCTCCGCGCCGGGCCACAGCCGGCGCGGCGGGGGCGATCGCTACATTCCCAGCAACGAATTGGTGAAATAAACCGGAACTGATTTCGGGGCTTCGATTTCGCCCACGGACTTGAGCAATTCCAGAGTGTCCGCGATGAGCTTCTCTTCGATCCAGCCGATCGGTTTGCCGGGCACCACCGGGATGGCCTCCACGGTTGCCTTGACCTGGGCGGTTACGACCGACGCACTCGGGCTGCCCGACCAGTGCTTGATCATCATGTTTGCGGCTGCAGCCGGATCTTTCCTCGAATCGACTACCGCATCGCCCACCGCCTTGAGGAGTTTTCTCAACGCTTCGGGCTTTTTGGCGATGATCGCGTCGCTCGAGACGAGCGCCATGCCCGGAACCGCCAGTCCGAACTTGTCCATCTCGAGCACGGCGAACTTGATGCCCTCTTTCTCCCTCAGGATCGGCAAGTCGTTGGTTTGATAGACGCTCACGACATCGACCTTCCCCTGCATGAAGGAGGGAACACGCGCCTGGGCGTGCATCTGGACCCTGTTCACCTTGCCACAATCAACCCCGTTTTTTCTGCAGAAGGCGTCAAGATAAGACGTGCCGGTTTCGCCAATCGCCGTTGCGATGGACTTTCCTTCGAGATCCTTCGGCACCCGGACCGGCTTTTCCGGCTTGGAAATCAGCGCCATCGGCGTGACCGGATGGTACAGCGCGATCAGTTTGACCGGCATGCCCTTGCTGATTGCCGTTATGGCGAAGATGCCGGGAAGGAGCACGGCGTCTTCCTGTCCCTGCAGCAGGGCTCCGAGCGCGGCCTGCGAGCCCGCACCCTCGCCCAATCTGACGCTGATGCCTTCGCGGGAAAAATATCCCTTTTCCTGGGCCACGTACATATGAGCGTATTCGCCCTTCAGGCGCCAGCTGAAACGAACGTTGACCTGCTCCTGCGCAAATGCCGACGCACTTACAAGGCCATACGAGATGACGCCAGACACGACCGCAGAAAACCATGCAAGCTTCTTGGTGATCATGGCTACGCTCCATTCAAAGGAAAATCGGTAAGAGACCCGGAAAAAGACTTGTGGACGACGATGCCCGCCCGTGATATTTCACGGACGCTGCATGAGCTGTGGCGCCTCATCTCGTGCCATGTCCGATCACATATCGTGATCACGATTTCACCGCTTGTCAAGGGTGAGCCGGAGTCCGGGGACGATTCGTCATGTCGTTCCACATTGGCACGCCCGGCGTGCACGGCGGCACGCGGGATTTCAGCGGGCGGTGGACCGCAGCAGGTCGGGCGGTTGACGTTATCGCGGGAGAGCACGGCCCCGGCGCGCAAGAGCCGGCGCTCTGGCCGCTATGCGATCCGTATGACCGCCGACATTCCGGCCGCCTGGTGGTCGAGCACGTGGCAGTGGAACATCCAGTCGCCGGGATTGTCGGCGACAAACGCGATGTCCACGCGCTCGCGCGGAGCCATCAGCACGGTGTCCCGCCATTCGCGGTGGCGCGTCGGCTCGCCGTCGCGGGCGATCACGCGGAACACAACCCCGTGCAGGTGCATGGGGTGAAACCATGCCGTTTCGTTGCGCATCTCGAGCACGCAGTGCGCGCCGCGCTTGAGCGTGAGCACCGGCTGGTGCGCGCGCTCCTTGATTGCGCCGCCGTTGATGGTCCACGCGAGACCGTGCTCGCGCGCGAGCTTCGCCAGCGGCACGCGACGCCCCTGGAACATCGCCTCGCGGATCGTGCCCATCGCCCCGCCCTGGAACAGGAAGGCGTGGCGTTCGGCGCGCGCGACGTCCGGCTCGGAAAGGGGATTGGGCGCAAGCGCGACCGGCGTATCGGGGGGAGACGCGCGCAGCGGCGCTTCATCGCGGTAGGCGAGCGCGATCAGGCGCCGGCTGACGCGAGGATCGAATTCGTCGCTCACGTCGTGGCGCGAGCCCGGCCGCTGCATGCAATCGAGCACGACATCGGCGCGCATCCCCGGCCCGAGCTCGATTTCGCCGGAGCCCGGATGGTGCGGCGCGACCGGCTGGCCGTCGAGCGCGATCACTTGCGGGGCGTGCCCCGCGAAACGCAGCGTGAAGATGCGCGCCGAGGCGGCGTTGATGAGCCGCAGGCGGATGCGCTCGCCGCCGCGCACCTCGAATACCCCGTCCTTGAGCGTGAACTTGCCGTTGATCGTGATCGTGTTGCCCATGCGCCCCTCATGGGCGCGGTCGAACAACGCTCCGAAATCCTCGCGCTGCGACGCATCCGGGTTGAGCCGCCAGTCCGACAGAACCCAGGTGACGTCGCGGTCCACCGCGATCGGATCCCGTTCCTCGACGATCAGCGCGCCGTAGAGCCCGCGCGCAACCTGCTCGCTGCTGTGGTCGTGGGGGTGGTACCAGAAGGTGCCCGCGTCGTGCAGCGGGAATTCGTAGGCAAACTCCCCTCCCGGCGGGATCGGGGCCTGCGTGAGATGCGGCACGCCGTCCATCGCGTTCGGCACGCGCAGCCCGTGCCAGTGAATCGTCGTCGTGCCCGGAAGCGCGTTTCGCGCCGTCACCCGCAACCGCTCGCCCTGCCGGTAGCGCAGTTCCGGCCCGGGCACGACACCGTCGAATCCCCATACTTCGGTCTCCGGGTACGCGTCCGAGATCAGCCGCTGGCGGCCGACCTCCATGCGCAGCACCCTCCCGCGCTCGGCGCGGCCGGCCCCCGCGACCGGCATCATCGCGGCAGCCGCGAGCAGCTTGAGGACGGAGCGGCGGGAGAGTTTCACGGCGCGATCATCCGGCACGGCACGGCCGCTGCAGCCCGCGTTTGGTACAATAGCGCTGCGTTTCCCGACTGGGCCACTATGGCGCTGACTCCTCTCACCGCATTATCTCCTCTCGACGGCCGCTATCACAACCGACTCGCTGCGCTGCGCGACATCTTCAGCGAATACGCGCTCGTCCGCGAGCGCGTCGGGGTCGAGCTCGCGTGGCTGCAGGCGCTCGCGGCCGAGCCCGGTATCGCGGAAGTGCCGCCGTTTTCCCAGCCCACCGTCGCCCAGCTCGACGAGCTTGCCGCGAAGTTCTCGGAAGCCGACGGCGCGCAGGTGAAGGCGATCGAGGCGAAGACGAACCACGACGTTAAGGCGGTCGAGTACTTTCTGCGCGAGAAGCTCGCCGGCAACCGCGAAGTGATGAAGGTCGCCGAATTCATCCATTTCGCATGCACTTCCGAGGACATCAACAACCTCGCCTACGCGCGCATGCTTTCCCGCGCGCGCGACAAGGTGCTGCTGCCCGCGCTCGACCAGATCATCGAGAAGCTGGCGGGGCTCGCCCACGAGCTCGCGGAGGCGACGATGCTCGCGCGCACGCACGGCCAGCCGGCAAGCCCCACGACCATGGGCAAGGAGTTCGCCAACATCGCGCACCGGCTCGCGCGCGCGCGCGACGGCATCGCCGCAGTGAGGCTGCTCGGCAAGATGAACGGCGCGGTGGGCAACTACAATGCGCACGTCGCCGCCTATCCCGGGGTGGACTGGGAAAAGCTGGCGCGCGCTTTCGTCGAGGGCTTCGGCCTGGAATTCAATCCCTACACCATACAGATCGAGCCGCACGACGCGCTCGCGGAGCTGCTCGACGCGTACGCACGCGCCAATGCCGTGCTGATCGACCTCGACCGCGACGCATGGGGCTACATCGCGCTCGGCTACTTCCGCCAGAAGGTGACGGCCGGTGAGGTCGGATCGTCCACGATGCCGCACAAGGTGAATCCGATCGACTTCGAGAATTCCGAGGGCAACCTCGGGGTCGCGAACGCGCTGCTCAGGCACATGAGCGAGAAGCTGCCGGTATCACGCTGGCAGCGCGATCTCACGGATTCCACGGTGCTGCGCAACGTCGGGGTGGCCCTCGGGCATGTCCTGCTCGGCTACGATTCGTGCCTCAAGGGGCTGCAAAAACTCGATGCCGATCGCGCACGGATGGCCGGGGATCTCGAGCAGGCGTGGGAAGTGCTCGCCGAGCCGATCCAGACCGTCATGCGCCGCTACGGGATGACCGGCGGCTACGAGCAGTTGATGGACCTCACGCGCGGGCGCGAGGGCGTCACGCGCGATGCCCTGCACGCCTTCATCAAGGGGCTTGGCGCGATCCCGGACGCCGAGAAGAAGCGTCTGCTCGCACTCACTCCAACGACCTACATCGGCAAGGCCGCCGACCTCGCAAAGAAGATTTGAACCGCCAGGGCGCCAAGACCGCCAAGCAGGAGTTAACGAAGCGGGATGCGGGGCGATGGCAGACTCGACGACGCGCCTCGGGTTGAAAAAGTTGTTTCATCCCCCATCTGGTCGATATGTTCCCGTTGCCTCGGCGTTCTTGGCGCCCTGGGGGTTCGTTCGAGTCTGTCGCGATGTCTGAACACGTAATCAACGCCAACACCACGAATTTCGAGCAGGTCGTCATCGGGGGCTCGAATAAGACCCCGGTGCTGGTGGACTTCTGGGCGCCGTGGTGCGCGCCCTGCCGCACGTTGACGCCGGTGCTGGAGAAGCTCGCGGCCGAGTATGCGGGCCGCTTCACGCTGGTGAAGATCAACTCCGACGAGAACCAGGCGCTCGCCGCGCAGTTCGGCGTGCGCGGCATCCCCAACGTGAAGGCCTTCGTGAACGGCGAGCTGGTGGACGAGTTCTCCGGCGCCCTGCCCGAAGCGCGCGTGCGCGAATTCATCGAGCGCGTGGTGCCCTCGCCCGCCGACGAACTGCGCCTGGCGGCGATGGAAGCCTACCGCGCGGGCGGCAAGCCCGAGGAAGCGCTTGCGCAGCTTGCCCGGGTGCTGGAGCTCGATTCCAGGAACGATTCCGCGCGCATGGACCGCGCCGAGATCCTGCTCGACCTTGCCCGGATCGAGGAGGCGCGCGAAGTGCTGGTGTCACTGGGCGGGCTCTCGCAACTCGGCGAGCGCGCCAAGACGCTCACTGCGCGGCTCGATCTCGCCGCGGGCGCGGCGGGCGCCGGCGATCGGGACTCGCTCAAGGTCCGCATCGCGCGCGACGCAAACGATCTCGATGCGCGTCTGCAGCTTGCGAACCTGCACGTCGCGGGCAAGGACTATCGTGCAGGGCTCGAGCAGTTGCTGGAGATCGTGAAGCGCGACCGCACGTTCCGGGACGACATCGCGCGCAAGACCATGCTCCAGATCTTCAGCGTGCTCGGCGGCGAGAACGAGCTGGTGGGCGAATACCGCCGGCGCCTTGCCGGCGCGATGTATTAAGAGCCGATAACGAGATCAAGAAATCCTGGCGGCAGATCAAATCCGATACACCCCAATCAAGATCGGGCACGGCGTGAGCAGTAAGCAGTGAGCGGTAAAAAAAACTGTAATTGACATCTCCCTACCGCTTACCCCTTACCGCTTACCGTCTTGTTTACCCGCGTCCATCGGCGGCTCCGGATCGCGCGCGGTGGCGCACGTACTCGAACACCGCCGGCATGATCGAGAGAATCACGATGCCGACCAGGACCAGCGTCAGGTTCTGCTTGACCACCGGCAGGTTGCCGAAGAAATACCCGGCGTAGGCGAGCGAGACCACCCACAGCACCGCGCCGCCCACGTTGTAGGCGAGGAAACGGCTGTAGGTCATGGCCCCGATGCCGGCGACGAAAGGCGCGTAGGTGCGGATGATCGGCACGAAGCGCGCGATAACGATGGTCTTGCCGCCGTGGCGCTCATAGAAGTTGTGCGCGCGCGCGAGGTACTCCTTGTTCAGCCACAACGAGTCTTCGTAGTGGAACACCTTGGGACCAACGTAATGGCCGAACGCGTAATTGACGGTATCACCGAGGATCGCCGCGATGATCAGAAGCACCACCAGCAGATGCACGTCCATGCCCCCCGCGGCCGCGACCGCGCCCGCCGCGAAGAGCAGCGAGTCGCCCGGCAGAAACGGCGTCACCACAAGTCCGGTCTCGCAGAAGACGATCGTGAAGAGAATGAGGTAGATCCAGAGCCCGTATTTCGCCACGAGCGAGGCGAGATGCTGATCGAGATGGACCAGGATGTCGAAGAAGGTGGATACCAGCTCCACGCGGCCCCCGCCTCAGACCGCGCCGGACTCGGCTTCCTTCTTCTCCGGCTTGGCAAGGTCCTCGCGCGACGCGCCCAGGTACATGGCCAGCGGGCACGCCACCAGGACCGACGAGTAGATGCCGAACAGGATCCCGATGGTGAGCGCGAGCGCGAAGTAAAACAGCGTCTCGCCGCCGAAGATCAGCATCGCGCACACCATGAGCTGGGTCGAGAGGTGGGTGATGATGGTGCGCGACATCGTCGCCGTGATCGCGTGATCCATCACCTGCGCCACCGTGAGGCTGCGCATCCTGCGGTTGCGGAAAGTCTCGCGCACCCGGTCGAACACCACTACCGACTCGTTCACCGAGTAGCCGAGCACCGCGAGCACCGCGGCGAGCACCGGCAGCGAGAACTCCCACTGGAAGATCGAGAAGAAGCCGACGATGATCACCACGTCGTGCAAGTTGGCGACGATCGCCGACACCCCGAACTTCCACTCGAAGCGCACCCAGAGGTAGAACACGATGCCGAGGCACACGAACAGCAGCGCGAGCGCGCCCGCTTCGAAGAGCTCGCGGCCGACCTGCGGCCCCACGAACTCGACGCGCCGCATCTCGACCTTCGCATCGTCCTTCCTGAGCTCCTGCACCACGAGCTCGGAGAGCTTCGCGCTGGTGACCCCCTGCTTCACGGGCAGGCGGATCAGCACGTCGCGGGACGTTCCGAAGTTCTGCACGGCGGCATCGCTGAATCCGATGCGTGCCATCGCCTCCCGGATCTTGCCGAGCTCGGCGGGGTGCGGGTAGGCCACCTCCATCACCGTGCCGCCGGTAAAATCCACCCCCCAGTTGAGCCCGCGCGTTGCGAGCGAGCCCACTGCGATCACGAAGGTGAGGAGCGAGATCACGTTGAACAGCAGCGCGTGCCGCATGAACGGGATGTCGCGCTGGATGCGGAACCATTCCATCGCTACGCTCCCGCTTCGCGAAGTCGAAAGTCGGAAGGCGAAAGGCGGAAGTAGCAGGCGCCCGCTGCGCGGGAAGTCCTTTCGACTTTCGACTTTCGACTTTCGAATTTCGACTTCATCGTTTGGCCTGCGCCGGCTTCCAGACCTGCCCGATCGAGACGCGATCGAGGCGCCGGCGGCTGCCATAGTAGTAGTTGACCATCGCGCGGGAGACCACCACCGCGCTGAAGATGGAGGTGAGGATGCCCAGGCACAGCACCACCGCGAAGCCCTTCACCGGGCCGGAGCCGAACGCGAACAGCGCCACTCCCGCGATCAGCGTGGTGATGTTCGAATCGAGAATCGTGCCCCACGCGCGCTCGTAGCCCGCGGTGATCGCGGCCTGCGGGGTGTTGCCGGCGCGCAGCTCCTCGCGTATGCGCTCGTTGATCAGCACGTTGGCGTCGATCGCCATGCCGATGGTGAGCGCGATGCCGGCCATCCCGGGCAGCGTCAGCGTCGCCTGCAGCAGCGAGAGCAGCGCGACCAGGAACAGCACGTTGGCGGCGAGAGCGATGATCGAGATCAGCCCGAACAGCACGTAGTAAGCGACCATGAAGACCGCGATCGCGCCGAAGCCGTACCAAGTGGACTGGAAGCCGATCCGGATGTTCTCCGCTCCGAGCGACGGCCCGACGGTGCGCTCCTCTATGATTTCCATCGGCGCGGCGAGCGCGCCCGCGCGCAGCAGCAGCGCCACGTCATGCGCTTCCTGCGTGTTCATGCGCCCGCTGATCTGAACGCGGCCGCCGCCGATTTCCTGGCGGATCACCGGCGCCGTCACCACCTCGCCCTTGCCTTTCTCGAAGAGCAGGATCGCCATGCGCTTGCCCACGTTCTCGCGCGTGACCTGCTGGAAGATGCGCGCGCCGGCGCCGTCGAGGCTGATGTGCACCGCCGGCTCGCCGGTCTGGGAGTCGAATCCCGGCTGCGCGTCGTTGATGCGGTCGCCCGTGAGCACCACCTGTTTACGCACCAGGATCGGCGAGCCGCCGCGCTCGACGTAGACCTCGGTGTTGAACGGCAGCTGGCCCGCGAGCGCCGCCTGCATCACGGTCGGGTTGTTCGAGTTCTCGTCGTCCACCATCCGCACTTCGAGCGTCGCGGTGCGCCCCAGGATGTCCTTCGCCTTGGCCGTGTCCTGCACGCCGGGCAGCTGCACCACGACACGGTCGCTGCCCTGCTGCTGGATGATCGGCTCGGCCACGCCGAGCTCGTTGACCCGGTTGCGCAGCGTGGTGATGTTCTGCTGCAGCGCGAAGTCCTGGGTGCGCCTCTGCGCGTCGGGCCTGAGCGTGGCAAGGATGCGGTACTCGTTCGCTTCGTCCGTGGCCCGCAGCTCGAGATCCGGCATCGCGCGCGTGAGCTCGTCGAACGCCTTCTCGCGCATCGCCCGGTCTCGGAAGCGCACGGTGATCGCCTGGCCCTCGCGCGCGACCCCCGCGTACTGGATGCGCCTGTCGCGCAGCGAATTGCGGATGTCGCTCGAGAAGGTCTCCGCCTTCTTCGCGAGCGCCGCTTTCATGTCCACCTGCAGCAGGAAATGCACGCCGCCGCGCAGATCGAGGCCGAGGTACATCGGCAGCGCCCCGATCGCGGCCAGCCAGCGCGGGCTCGCGGGCAGCAGGTTGAGTGCCACGATGTAGTCGTCTCCGAGCTCCGCCTGCAGCAGGTCCTTGGCCTTGATCTGGATATCGGTGTCCGAGAAACGCGCCTTGACGCTGGTCGGGTCGAGGAAGACGCCATTCGCAGTGATGTTGGCTTTCTTGAGGCCAGCCTCGACGCGCTCCATCAGCGCCGTATCGGCCCTCAGCGTGGCCCGCAGCGGGGAGACCTGCACGGCCGGGACCTCCCCGAAAAAGTTGGGCAGCGTGTAGAAGAGCCCGAGCACCACCGAGAGAACGACGATGGTATTTTTCCAGAGCGGAAAGCGGTTCATGCTTCGCAGAGAGGGGTAAGGAGAGAGGAGAGAGGGGTTTGTCGGCGACTACCTGGCTTGCGGTTCCTGACGCCTCTCACCTTTCGCCTTTCGCCTTTCGCCTTTCGTTTCACCCGAGGGTCTTGAGCGTGCCCTTGGGCAGCAGCACCTGCACCGCCTGGCGCTGAATCTGGATCTCGACGTTGGGGGAGACCTCGAGCGACACGTAGCTTTCGCTGATCTTGCTGATGCGCCCGAGCACGCCGCCGGCGGTGATCACCTCGTCGCCTTTCTGCAGCGCTTCGGTCATCGTCTTGTGTTCCTTGGCCCGCTTCATCTGCGGCCGGATCATCAGGAAATAGAGCACGACGAACATCAGCACGATGAGCAGCAGGCTTTCCATGCCGCCGCCTGCCGCGGGTGCGCCGGTAGCCTGGGCCCAGGCCGGATTGATCAACATAGCGTCTCCGATTCTCGATCAGGGCGCGGCCGCGCCCGAAAACCGGCAAATTTTAACACCATTTCGCGTGCTCCTGCTTGAATCCCGACACAAAATCGGCCAGCCCTTCGGCCTCGATCGCCGCGCGCAGGTCGCGCATGAGTCGGTGGTAAAAATGGAGATTGTGCAGCGTGTTCAAGCGCGCGCCGAGGATTTCGTTCACCCGCTGCAGGTGGTGCAGGTAGGATCGGGTGAAGTTGCGGCAGGTGTAGCACTCGCAGTCCACGTCGAGCGGCACCACCTCGTCCCGGTAGCGGGCGTTGCGCAGCTTGATCACACCGGCGCGCGTGTAGGCCCAGCCGTTGCGCGCATTGCGCGTCGGCAGCACGCAATCGAAGAGATCAATGCCGGCGGCCACCGCCACCACGATGTCCTGCGGCGTGCCCACCCCCATCAGGTAGCGCGGGCGGTCCGCGGGCAGGCGCGGGGCGGTATGCGCAAGGATGCGCATCATGTCGCGCTTGGACTCGCCCACCGACAATCCGCCTATCGCGTAGCCGTCGAAGCCGATGCGCTCGAGCTCCCGCGCCGACTCGTCGCGGAGCTCTTCGTACATGCCACCCTGCACGATCCCGAACAGCGCGTTGCCGTTTCCCTCGTGGGCGCGCTTCGAGCGCTCCGCCCACCGCAGCGACAGCTGCATCGAGGCGCGCGCCTGCTCCACCGATGCCGGATGCGGCGTGCACTCGTCGAATACCATCGCAACGTCGCTGTTCAGCACGCGCTGGATGCGCGCCGACTCCTCGGGCGTGAGGAAGCACGGGTCGCCGTTCACCGGCGACTGGAACCTCACCCCCTCCTCCGTGATCTTGCGCAGCGCGCCCAGGCTGTAGACCTGGTAGCCGCCGGAATCGGTGAGGATCGGGCCGTCCCAGCCCATGAAGCGGTGCAGCCCTTCGTGCGCCGCGATCACCTCGATCCCGGGCCGCAGCCACAGGTGGAAGGTGTTGCCGAGCACGATCTGCGCGCCGATCTCGCGCAGCTCCTGCGGGCTTACGGCCTTCACGGTGCCGTACGTGCCCACCGGTATGAAAGCCGGGGTGTCCACCGTCCCGTGCGCCACGCTCAACCGCCCACGGCGCGCCGCCCCGTCCGTCGCGAGCACTTCAAACCGCATTCAGAAGCCGTGAATAGTAATTCGTGAATCGTAAATCGTAATGGCAACCAGTGCGAAAACGGGCATCACCACGTTTCACAATTCACCATTCACGATTCACGCTGTTGTCGCTCAATGAGCATCGCGTCGCCGTAGCTGTAGAAGCGATACCGTTGCTCGACGGCGTGGCGGTACGCGCGCCGAATATTATCCATGCCGCCGAGCGCGCACACCAGCATCATCAGCGTCGAACGCGGCAGGTGAAAGTTAGTGAGCAGCCGGTCCACCACGCGGAAGCGGTAGCCCGGAATGATGAAAAGCCGCGTCTCGCCGTATCCCGCCCGCAGTTCCCCGCCGGCGGCCGCGCTCTCCAATGCGCGCAGGCTGGTCGTGCCCACTGCGAGCACGCGGCCGCCTCGGCTCCGCGCGCTCGTTACAACCGCCGCCGTTTCCCTCGGCACGTCGTACCACTCGCTGTGCATCCGGTGCTGCGTGACATCCCGGACGCGTACCGGCTGGAACGTGCCCGCGCCGACGTGCAGCGTGAGATACGCGATTGCGACGCCGCGCCCGCGCAGGCGATCCAGCAGCGTCTCGTCGAAGTGCAGCCCGGCCGTCGGCGCGGCGACGGCGCCCGGCTCGCGCGCGTATACCGTTTGATAGCGCTCGGTATCCTGCGCTTCCGCCTCCCGCGTGATGTACATGGGCAACGGGACGCTGCCGTGGCGCTCGAGCGTTGCGTATACGTCCTCGCATCCTTCGAAGCGCAGCCGGTAGAACTCCTCCTCGCGCCCGAGCACCGTCGCTTCGATCGCCTCGGCGAGCACCAGGGTGCTGCCCGCGCGCGGCGGGCGGTTCGCCCCCACCTGCGCGAGGACTTCGCCCGGACCGAGCACTCGTTCGACCATCACCTCGACGTGCCCGCCGCTCTTCTTGCGGCCCGTGAGCCGGGCCTTGATCACCCGCGTGTCGTTGAACACCATCACGTCGCCGGGGGCGACGAGCTCGACGAGATCGCGGAACTCCCGGTCGGTGAGCGCGCCGGTCTTCCCCTCAAGGTGCAGCAGCCGGCTCGCCGCGCGCTCGCGCGCCGGAACTTGCGCGATGAGCTCCTGCGGCAACTCATAGTCGAAGTCATCGCGGTGCATCACCGCATTATATGAAAAGCGTGAATCGTGATTCGTGAGTTGTGAGTCGCACTCTAGCGTGACTTGCCGCTTCAGTTCATTGTTCCCGATACAGGATTGCGGGATAATTTCCCGCATTCCTGCCGGGATGGCGGAATTGGTAGACGCACGGGACTCACAACACGCCGACACTATGTGCCGTCGTTAAGCGAAGCTTAACGAATCCATGTCCGTCGGCTTGTTGCGGCGTAGGCTGACTGCGCAGCATGTTAAGCGCCGCAGGCGCGGCCGGAGCCAAAATCCCGCGCGAATAAAGTACCATTAATACCCAGTGCCGGGATGGCGGAATTGGTAGACGCACGGGACTCAAAATCCCGCGGTGGCAACACCATGAGAGTTCGATTCTCTCTCCCGGCACCACCAAGACTGCTCAAGGTTCAAGGTTCAAGGTTCAAGGTTCAAGGTTCAAGGTTCAAGGTTCAAGGTTGGACGCGAATCCGACGCCGTGTTCCTGACCTGAAGCCTTGAACGTTGAACTTTGAACGTGGAACGGTGAATCTCCGCCTATCGCCCGAGATTCACCTCGACGTTGTCGATTAGCCGGGTCGAGTCGATCCGCGCGGCCGCAAGCACGACGAGTGCGCGGTCGTCGGCGCCCGGCGGCTGCAGGTCGGCCTGCCGCCGCACCGCAACGTAGTCCGGCTTCCATCCGTGTCCCGCGAGTGCGGACATGGCTTCCAGCTCGATGCGCTGAAAGTCGCGCGCGCCTCCATCGAGCGCCGCGCGGGCCTTGCGCAGCACCTGGTAGAGCCGCGGCGCCTCGCGCCGCGCCGGCTCCGAGAGATACGCGTTGCGCGACGACAGCGCAAGGCCGTCTTCCGCGCGCACCGTCTCGGCCGGAATGATCTCGATCGGCAGCGCGAACTGACGCACCATGTCGCGCAGGACGATGTACTGCTGGTAGTCCTTCTTGCCGAAGATCGCCGAGTGCGGCATCACGAGGTTGAAGAGCTTGAGCACCACGGTCGCAACACCCCGGAAGTGCCCCGGGCGGTGCGCGCCCTCCAGGATGTGCTGCAGGTCGGAGGGCTCGACCACGAACGTCTGCGCCTCGGGGTAGATCTCGCGCTCGTCCGGCGCGAATACCACGTTCACGCCCACCTTCTCGAGACTCGCGGCGTCCGCTTCCAGCGTCCGCGGATAGCGCTCGAAGTCCTCCTTGGGGCCGAACTGCAGCCGGTTCACGAAGATGCTCACCACGGTGCACGCCGCGCGCGGCTTCGCCACGCGCATGAGCTCGATGTGACCCTCGTGCAGGTTGCCCATGGTGGGCACGAACACGTTGTCGGGCTCGCGCTGCAGCCGCTCGCGCAAGGCGGCGGCGGAGTGGATGATGTCCATGCGAGATGCGGGATTGAGGTACCAGGATTGAGGATTGAGCGACGTCCTGCTGAAAGTCATCGCCCCGGGCGAACGATACTCTCTCAATCCTCGGTGCTCAATCCTCAATCCTAGAAAGAATGTTCGGGCCCGGGGAAGCTCTTCGCCTTCACTTCCTTCACGTAGAGCTCGACCGCGCCCTGGATGGAGCCCGCGGCACGCATGTAGTTCTTGACGAATTTCGCCTTCTTGCCCGGGAACACGTCGAGCATGTCGTGCAGCACCAGAACCTGGCCGGAGCAGTCCACGCCGGCCCCGATCCCGATGGTCGGCGTGCTGATGGCGGCGGTGATGTCGCGCGCAAGCGTCGCGGGGACCGCCTCGAGCACGATCATGCCCGCGCCGGACTGCTCCAGCAGCCGCGCCTCCTCGAGCAGGCGCTCGCCCTCGCTCTGTCCCCTGCCCTGCACCCGGTAGCCGCCAAACTGGTGGACCGACTGCGGCGTGAGGCCGAGGTGCCCGCACACCGGGATGCCGCGCTGGACGAGAAACGCCACGGTCTCCAGCATGGGCTCTCCGCCCTCGATCTTGACCATGTGGGCGCCCGAAGCCATCAGCTCGGCCGCGTTGCGGAACGCTTCCTGCGGGTTCAGCTGGAAGCTGCCGAAGGGCATGTCGGCGATGACGAACGCGCGCTTCGATCCGCGCGCGACGCACTGAACGTGATAAGCCATGTCGCGCATGGTGACCGGAAGCGTGGTCTCGTGCCCCTGCAGCACGTTGCCGAGCGAATCGCCGATGAGCAGGCATTCGACGCCCGCGGCCTCGAGCAGCGCGGCGAAGCTCGCGTCGTAGCAGGTCAGCATCGTGATCTTGTCGCCTTCCTGCGCCATCCTGTGCAGCGTGTGCAGCGTGACTCGCATGTCCGGTCAGCTTCCTAGGTTGAAGAACTCGCGCGGCCCCCGCATCTCGGCGATGTGTCCCAACAATAAATCAAAATCCCCCGGCTGATCAACAAAGTTCAGATTCTCCGAGTTGACGATCAGCACCGGGGCCGCGTCGTACTGGTAGAAAAAACGCGCGTAGGTCTCGGCAAGCTGGGCGAGATATTCGTCGGATATGCCGCGCTCGTAGGCGAGCCCCCGGCGGCGCACCCGCTCGATCAGGGTCTCGGTGGAAGCCTGCAGGTAGATCACCAGATCGGGCGTCGGGCCCTGCGGCCTGAGATTGGCGTAGACCTGCCGGTAGAGCGCGAGCTCGTCGTCGCTCAAAGTGAGCTGCGCGAACAAGGGGTCCTTGTCGATCATGAAATCCGCGACGACCCGCCCGGAAAAAAGATCGGGCTGGGAGAGCGCGCGCATCTGCTTCGCCCGATGGAAGAGAAAATAGAGCTGCGCGGGCAGCGCGAAGCGCGCGCGTTCCTGGTAGAACCCGGGAAGGAACGGATTGGCGTCCGGGTCCTCGAGCACCACGGCGCTGCCGAGACGCTCGCCCATCACGCGCGCGAGGCTGGTCTTGCCCGCGCCGATTGGCCCCTCGACGACGATGTAGCGGTACTTTTCGGGAAGCGTCGCGCTCATCGCGTCGCCCCGCTCCCCGGCGTGACGACTGACGGCTGACGGGGTAAGTATCAGCGTTCGCAGAACACCCATGTATCAGCGTTCGCAGAACAGTTGCAGTAAGGTTTTGGTTTTTTGTGGAGGGTGGGTCATGGCTAAAAACTCCATATTGAGCGAGCGCGTCGCAGG
>Ga0194132_10000682_pt1 | contig 69483 bp, 18 predicted proteins | sample TA2KigOf80mmetaG_FD_148612 | JGI IMG/M metagenome (GOLD analysis project Ga0194132, IMG submission 148612) | Freshwater microbial communities from Lake Tanganyika, Tanzania - TA2015054 Kigoma Offshore 80m | ecosystem: Environmental > Aquatic > Freshwater > Lake | place: Tanzania: Lake...
GATTCTTGTAGTGGCCAATGTTCTCGTTCTTCTTGGTGTCGACGGAAAGGGCCGGCTGCCCGGCCCGCTGCTGCGCCTTGACGCGGCGATTAATATGCTCGAACTGCGCATTGCGGTCCGGAGGCTTTGTCGCAAAGTTTAGATGAGGACGAGCGAAATCATCACTCATTGTTGTCTACGCGGCCAAGCCATAAAACTGCTCGGCTGGAGTTTGGGATACAGCTCCAGTGGGTGCGAGTTGTCCTTTGCGAATAGCGTGCATGACTTCGATGCCGGCGAGCGTACACCGCGCTGCCCAAAACGATTTGAAGCCTAACATCGGCCGCACCTTGCGTTTCACCACGCGATGATCTTGTTCCACGAGATTGTTGAGATACTTGCACTGTCGGATCTCGATCGTCGTCTTATGAATCTTATTGTAGTGGGTAATCGCTGCTGTATTGCTCCCACTCTGGTCAATAGTTATCTTCTCCGGGAGTCCTTGCGTCCGAATCGCCTTGTGTAAGAAGGCTTCGGCGGCGGCTCTATCTCGGTGTGGCGTCAACAGAAAATCCACCGTATGGCCCTCTTTGTCGACTGCGCGATAGAGATATTTCCACTGGCCTTTGATGCGCACGTAGGTCTCGTCCATCCGCCAGCTCTTCCCTACCGGCTGCTGCCGACGACGGAACTCTTTCTCTATTTCCGGGGCATACTTGCGGACCCAACGATTGAGCGTGGAGTGATCCACTGTTACGCCACGCTCCTGCATCATCTCTTCTAACTGGCGGTAACTGATCGGGTAAGCCACATACCAACGAACACCCCACAGGATAATTTCCTTCTCAAATTGACTGCCTTTGAAGTCGATCATGCCACCGCTCCTCCACCTCATGATAAGGCAAACAGCATAGCGGACTCCCTATCAAAGGAAAAGTTGCGACAGAACCAGTTGTTACGGTTGTTTATGGACGAGGCCTTAGTCGCTGAGCGTCCAAATTTAAAAAAAACCAAGGCCAATGACAATGGAATGAGAGTAGATTTGCATATTGTTGATCAAGAGAGTAAGATGATATTTACTTCTACTGAACAGAGGGTTATCTTTTTCTCATTGGGGGGCATATATAATGGCTGACGCTAATAGTGCAGTTGATAATGGAGTGAAACTACTTGGGGAAGTGGCATTTATTCCAGGAACCAGCTATTTATTGGACGGTGAAATCAAAACAGGAGCGCTCTACGCTGCGATAGGGGTTGCGAGCAAAATTTTGCTTGGCCCTCCGGCTGTCTTGCTGGTTGCGGCTGATTCATTTGCACGCTCGGTGACTGGCCAAGGCTTATTAGATCATTTCAAGAATCAAATCGCGCCTGAATCCGCGAGTAAGGAAGTAAAGAAGTAGCTCCTGTGAGCAGTGTTCTCCTGTTGGGTAGCTGTGTCACGTGGCAAAGGCGGCATAGGCACATCGTTTGTCACTGTTAGATAGAGATTCGCCATATTCCCGTTGCAATCATTTGCTACGCTGGCCGACGGTACGTTTCGCTCCGCTTGAGTGCGGTGCTAGGGGAGAAGTGCTTTGCAAGTGATCCAGAATTGAGGCGGTTGGTTTGCCGCCGAGATGCAGGATAGCGTGCACCTTACCGTCCCCGGCTCAGAGACACGAGGGAGATGGGCGAGGCGGTTCTGACAAGCAGCAGAGAAAATCACTATTTGCGCTCTATACGCAAAGCGGTAGGGGAACAGGTTGGGTGTCGTGGACCAACGCCGATGGTTTAAGCGGGCCGCAAAGAAAATCGCCCACCAGTCTTGCAACGCTTCCAGCTGTGGCAAACATCGAGTGCGCATGTAACGCCAGGGTTGGTTTCTCCTATCAGAGGACCAGCATCGCTTCCATCCTTTTTACGGCTACAAAGGACGCGACGACACATGGCAAACTCGGATCGAGCAACGCGAGAAGAAACCTATAAACAGGCATTACTTAAAGCGACGGATACGATTCGCCAACTGTTGGAGGAAAATGCGGCTCTGCAAAAACGGGAACCTGTTGCAGTAGTGGGCATGGCCTGCCGGTTTCCGGGTGGGGCGAACAGTCCAGAGCAGTATTGGCAGCTCTTACACGATAGGGTCGATGCAATCACTGATGTGCCAGCGACACGTTGGCCAGCGGAGACGTACTACGCCGCGGATCATGCTGCGCCTGGGAAGATGTATACGGTTCGCGGTGGTTTCCTCGACATTCCCGTCGAGGACTTTGATGCTGGCTTCTTTGGGATTTCACCACGCGAGGCGTGCGCCCTGGACCCCCAACATCGGTTGCTGTTGGAAATCAGTTGGGAAGCGTTGGAGCATGCCTGTCTTGACCCAACCCACTTGAAGAACAGCAAAACCGGGGTGTTCGTCGGCATATCCAGTGATGACTACGCTCAGGCGCACCGTCATTCCGGGCAGCCCGAACGTATTGACGCATACTCCATTACCGGCACGACGTTTAGCACCGCTGCGGGGCGCCTCTCCTACACGCTCGGGTTGCAGGGGCCATGTATAGCCTTGGACACTGCCTGTTCCTCCTCACTCGTCGCCCTTCATCTAGCCTGCCAGAGTTTACGAAGTAGAGAATCAAATCTAGCGCTTGCTGGTGGGGTGAACCTCATCCTCTCTCCGCAGTCACATATTTGTTTTTCTAAACTGCAAACGATCTCACCGGACGGCAAGTGTAAGTCCTTTGACGCATCTGCCGACGGCTATGTACGCGGAGAAGGCTGCGGTGTACTGGTCCTTAAGCGTCTGCGGGACGCGCTCAAAGACGGCAACCGTATTCTTGCGGTGGTGAGAGGGTCAGCGATTAACCAGGACGGGAAAACCAACGGACTTGCTGCGCCTAACGGCAACGCCCAACAGGCTGTTATCCGGCATGCCCTGGAAGACGCGGGGATCCAGCCTACGCAGGTTGACTATATCGAAGCACACGGAACCGGGACGGTTCTGGGTGATCCGATCGAAGTCGAAGCGCTCGGCGCGGTGTTCGGTCCCGGGCGGACCGAGCCGTTACGCCTGGGGACAGTGAAGACCAATATTGGTCATTTAGAACCCGCGGCAGGCGTAGCGGGCCTCATAAAGATTATCCTGTCCTTGCAGCATGAAGAGCTTGCACAGAACCTGCATTTTCACCGTCCTAATCCGTACATTGCCTGGGAGCGCTTACCGCTTCAAGTAGTTTCCGAGCGCTCCACCTGGAAGCGATCGGACCGACCACGGTTGGCGGGTGTCAGTTCCTTTGGCTTCAGTGGAACGAACGCTCATGTCATCGTCGAAGAAGCGCCAGCGCTTCCCCCTCACGTAGAGGCAAGAGAGTCAGACTCTTATCTGCTAAGCGTGTCAGCACGAGATGAACACGCGTTGCGAACGCTGGCCACGGAATATGTGACGCTCCTCTCTGGGGAAGCACGTGGGCCAGGCGCTATTGGTGATGTGTGTTTTGCGGCGAGTGTCGGTCGTCGTCATTGGCCTCAGCGTCTCGCGATCGAAGGAACAGACAAAAACGACCTGCATCGGAAGCTAACCTCTTTCCTCCAAAGCCGAGACGAACCAGGTATTATCACAGGGAGTTTCGAGGAGGAAAAAAGTCCAAACCTCGCGTTCTTGTTCACTGGTCAGGGGTCGCAATATCCAGGGATGGGGCGCGGGCTGTACCAGAGTCAGGCGATCTTCAAGCAGGCGATCGACCAATGCGATGCCTTGCTCCAGCCGTTCATCAAGACCTCCTTGGTGCAACTGCTGTTTGCTGGCGAAGCTGAGACCCTCAATCAAACGATCTACGCTCAGCCGACGCTATTTGCGCTCGAATACGCGCTGTTTCAGCTCTGGGAATCGTGGGGTATCAAGCCCAATGTGGTGATGGGCCACAGCGTGGGTGAGTACGTGGCGGCGTGCGTTGCTGGGGTCTTTAGCCTGGAAGATGGCATCCGGTTAATTGCCGAACGAGGCCGACTGATGCAGGCGCTGCCAAGCGGTGGAAGCATGGCCGCAGTGTTTGCCGCACCGGAGCTCGTCGCGGCAGTGGTGGCGCCGTATGGTGGTCGCATCGATATCGCCGCCTACAATGGCCCCCAACATGTTGTGATCTCAGGCGAGACCAAGGCTGTGCAGGAGGTTTGTACGGTCCTCGCAAGCAAAGGCATCAGGACTACCCTGTTGTCGGTGTCCCACGCCTTTCATTCTCACCTGATGGAACCAATGATGGCCGCGTATGAACAGATTGCCCGTCAGGTGGCCTTCTCCTTACCTCGCATCAAGCTGATCTCTAACCTGACCGGAGAGGCAGCCGGTGCGGAAATTGCGTCCCCGCACTATTGGGTGAACCATATTCGCCAGCCTGTGGCCTTTGCTGCCGGTATGAAGACACTCCTGCACGAGGGAATCCACGCATTTGTCGAGCTTGGCTCGCAACCCACGCTACTGAGCATGGGCCGCCATTGTATTGCGAAAGATGACACTGACAAGAGCAAGTGGCTGCCCAGCCTACGACCGCAGGTACCCGATCTGCAACTCATGTACCGTTCACTGGGAGCATTGTATGTGAGTGGTGCCCCCATGAACTGGTCCGGCGTGTATGGAGAGCGCAAATACCGCTGGACAACTCTGCCTTCGTACCCCTTCCAAAGGCAGCGGTATTGGATAGACAGCGTGCGGCCCACTGCCAGCCGCAGCCAGACCGGTCTCGGCGCGACCGAGCACCCCCTTCTTGGACGACGTCTCCGTCTGCCAGCCCTCACAAAAGGAGAGGTGCGTTACGAGCACGAGCTAGACAGCGGGAGTTTTGTGCGCGACCATCGCGTCTTTCAGCGTGCCATTCTTCCGGCTGCAGCGTACGTAGAGATGGCCCTGGCTGCCGCAAGCCGTAACTCAACGTCGTCTCGCTCGTCTGTCGTCCTGTGCTTGCAGGACGTGACGATCCAACAAGCCCTGGTGCTTGCGGAGGGTCAGAACCGGACGATTCAACTGGTTATGACTCCAGACACGGCGCCAGCCGCAGGATCGAGTGACCAGTTTCAAATTTATAGTCTGTGCGAAGATGAGACAGGGCAAGAGCCTACCTGGACATTGCATGCCAAGGGACACATCTCCCATTCAGCGTCTTCTACATCCCCTCCACGCACGGACCTGGAGGCCGCACAGGTTGAATGTGCGAACGAAATAGCGATCGTAGATTTTTACCAACAATGCCGTACGCGAGGGCTTGAGTACGGCCCTGACTTTCAAGCCCTGCAACGCTTGTGGCAGGGGAAGAGCCAGGCACTTGGTCTGATTCAATTGCCGGAAGGAGTGGTTGAAGAGGCGGCGCACTATCATATTCACCCGGTGTTACTTGACGCCTGCCTGCAAACCCTGCTGGTCACCTTCCCCGACAGCAGCAAGAACGAGACGTGGCTACCTATCGGATTGGAACGTTTCCAACTGTATCGCTCGCCCGGTACTCAGCTCTGGTGTCACGCGCGACTGCAGGTGGTCGAAGAAGCTGGTCAACCGCTCTTTCGGGCTGATCTGTGTCTGCTTGACGCGACTGGGGAGACAATTGCGGTGCTCGAGGGCCTCAGGGCGAAGAAGGCTGATCCAACGCTCCTCCTGGGCGACCAACCGGATCTTGAGAACTGGTTGTACGGCGTTGAGTGGCGTCCGCAAGGACTGTGTCATCCGCGGGAAAACGCGCCCCGGTTGCCTGCTCCCTCTGAGCTGCAAGAGGAACTGCGGCGCGAGATGGCGGCATTGGCCAACCAATTCCAGCTCGACGACTACGGCAAAGCATTGGCTGAGCTCGACAAACTGTGTGTGCTTTACGTTGTAGCAGCGCTGGGCGACATGGGCCACGTGTTTCGTCTTCGTGAGCAGTTCTCGACCGCAGAGCTAGCGGCACGCCTTGGGGTCGTACCGACACATCAACAACTTTTTAACCGCCTGTTAGCCATGTTAGTGGAGGAGGGGATCCTCCGTGCACACCAGACTGGTTGGGAAGTCCTTCGCGTGCCCGAAAGGCCTGCGCCGAAGCCCGTGTGGCAATCGTTACGTTCACGCTATCCACAGGTCGAGATAGAACTTGACCTTGTCCAGCGTTGCGCCGTTGCCCTGGCCGATGTCCTGCAGGGGCGCTGTGATCCGCTGTCGCAATTGTTATTCCCTGGAGGGGACGGGTCGGCAGTGGCTGCATTATATCGGCAGACCCCTGCGGCTGAGGCCGTGCATGCCGTCCTGCGTCAAGGCCTGTTAACCGCGCTCAACCGGCTGCCTCAGCGAAGCGGTTTGCGGATTGTCGAAATCGGTGCGGGGACTGGGGGGACAACTGCAGCGTTGCTCCCGCATCTGCCAGCGGCGCGGACTGAGTACGTCTTCACTGATATTTCCACCGCTTTTGCGACGCAAGCAGAAGCAACATTCGCAGACTATCCCTTCGTGCAGTACGCGACATTGGATATTGAAAAGGACCCGCACGCTCAAGGGTTTGCTCCCCAGGGTTACGACATCGTGGTCGCCGCCAACGTTCTCCATGCCACCGAGGATGTCGCGCAGACAGTGCAGCATATCCAGCGCTTACTCGCGCCTGGCGGCATGGTGCTCTTGCTCGAAGGAACAGCACCGCAGCGCTGGATCGACGTGGTGTTCGGCATGACGAGTGGCTGGTGGCGCTTTCGTGATACAGATCTGCGCCCCGCTCATCCTCTACTATCTGCGCCCCAGTGGTGCGAGGTCTTACGCACTCATGGTTTTCAACAAACTGTTAGCCTTGACTGTACGCCCATTCACCAGTCTGTGCTTGTGGCTCAGGCAGATAAGATACCCGACGAGCAACAGGAATCTGAGCATTGGTTGATTTTCGCTGATGCGGGCGAGATAGGTCACGAACTGAGAGAGCAGGTACGTGCGCGCGGATCGAGGTGTACGCTTGTCCGTCCAGGAAGCCACTACGAACCAACCACCGACGACGCCTTCACGATTGACCCCTATGAGCCTGCGCACTATCAGCAATTGTTCGCTGGTCTCGGCACTGCCACCTTACATCACTGTGTGTATCTCTGGGGTCTTGATACGACGCGGACCAGCGACACCACCGCTTCGCTGGTCGCTGCCGCGCGGATGGGCTGGGAGGGCACGCTACTTGTGGTGCAAGCCCTGGCGCACGCTCGTCTCGCTCCGCGACTCTCTATCGTTACTCGTGGAGCCATCTCGGTAGCAGGCGAAGCGCTGCCAGGAATAGCCCTGTCACCTGTCTGGGGCATGGGCAAAAGTATCGCCTTGGAACACCCGGAGTTACATTGTCTACGCATCGATCTCGCTGCAGAGCCACAAGCGGATGAAGTCTCTGCACTCATGGCAGAGCTGTCGCAAGGTGTCTCACAACAGACAGAGGACCAAATCGCGTTGCGTGGTGAGTATCGCTATGTGGCTCGCCTCACGCGCTGCGATGTTCCTACTGACAGGACCAATGCGGAGCTGCTCAAGCTGCCTCAGACCGAGTCGTATGGGTTAGGAATACCAGAGTGGGGCAAGATAGAAGCGGTTGAGTGGCGACCGACGCCGCAGCGTGCGCCAAAATCGGGAGAAGTAGAAATTATGGTGCGGGCTGCGGGGTTCAACTTCAAGGATGTGCTGATCGCGCTGGGCATGGTGCCAGCATCTGGATCGATCCTGGGCGGCGAATGCGCTGGCGAAGTCATTCGCGTCGGGCCAGGCGTGACCAATGTGAAGGTCGGCGAAGCCGTGATGGCGATGGCCCCAGGGAGTTTCGCCCGCTATGTGACAGTCCCGGCCACAGCGGTTGCACGGATCCCGATAGGGCTGAGTTTTGCTGCGGCGGCGACGCTGCCGATCGCGTTCTTAACCACGCTGTATGCCCTAGAAGAGATCGGACAGGTCCGCGCCGGAGAGCGCGTGTTGATCCATGCCGCATCAGGAGGCGTCGGACAGGCAGCGATCCAGGTTGCACAGCGAGCTGGCGCGGAGGTGTGGGCAACCGCGAGTGAGACGAAGTGGGAGGCGCTGCGACGGTTAGGAGTCCGAGAGGTGCTGAACTCGCGGACGCCAGCCTTTGGCGCGGAGATTAAACGACGAACACACGGAGTGGGTGTCGATATCGTCCTCAACTCGTTACGCGGAGAGTTGACGACGGAGAGTTTAAAACTCGTACGGGCAGGAGGGCGGTTTGTTGAGCTGGGGATACGAGATATTCGCTCGGCAGCAGAAGTCACAAGACTGGCACCAGGGGCACAATATACGACGCTCGATTTACTAGAGGAGTATACGAAACGCCCGCCGGTGATTGAACGGTTGATGAGCGAGATCGTGAGGCGAGTGGAGGCAGGAGAGCTTCATCCCTTACCGTACCGCGAGTATGGCGTGGAAGGGGTACGCGAGGCGTTACAGGTGTTGCTGCAAGCGACCCACACTGGCAAGCTCGTCCTCTCTTTCCCGCCACCCACTCGCCCGCAGTTTCGTAACGACGGGACCTATCTCATCACAGGCGGTTTAGGCGGGCTGGGCTTGTTGACGGCTGGCTGGATGGCCGAACACGGCGCAGGTCACCTGGTCTTGGCTAGTCGCCGCAGCCTCACGCCTGAAATTGAAGAACAGATTGCGACACTGAAACAGACTGGCACTGAGGTCACTGTCTTCCAGACGGATGTGGCGAGTGGTAAGCAGGTTGGCCAACTCTTGACTACTATCGAACATTCACTGCCACCACTACGCGGTATTATTCATGCGGCGGGGATTCTCGACGACGGTATTCTCCTTGAACAAGATAGAGAACGGTTTAGAAAAGTGCTGGTGCCTAAGGTTGATGGGGCTTGGCATCTGCACCAGCAAACGCACACCCTGCCTTTGGACTTCTTCCTGCTGTTCTCGTCAGCCACGTCATTGCTCGGAGCGGTTGGACAGTCGAACCACGTGAGTGCCAATGCGTTTCTTGACGCGCTCGCGTATCACCGCCGAGCCCAAGGCTTACCGGCTCTCAGCATCAATTGGGGCGCGTGGTCGGAAATTGGTTACGCTGCACAGGTGCAAGCAGAAGATTTTCTCAAAGCCCAGGGGGTGGGAAGTATCGCACCACGTTGGGGAGTGGCGGCGTTGGAGCGCATCTTCCATGCGAAACAAGCGCAGATCGGCGTTATTCAGATCGACTGGCCAACCTATCTGCAGCGGACAACGCCATCGTCCTATTTGTCTGATTTCCTGCCAGCGAAGTCCGTCCAACCAGAGCAGCGCGCGGAGTTCCGTCAGCTTCTTGAGACAACGCCAGCCGCGGAACAACGTGTGCTATTGGCTAACTACGTCACCTCCCAACTTGCAACCGTGTTACGATTCTCCGCTTCCACGCGTATCGATCCGAAACAGGGCTTTTCCGATATGGGGATGGATTCGCTGACTGCGGTCGAATTGCGCAACAGCCTGCAGACCGATTTAGGTTGTACGCTGCCATCGACCCTGATCTTCGACTTTCCTAACGTGGCAGCTGTCGTCGACTATGTCGCGACAGAAGTGCTGAAAATACATTCAATTGTCGGGTCTCCAACAGTGACAGAGAACGTTGGAATAACCGAAGACCTCCAGATACTGGAACGCCTCTCAGAAGCTGAGGCTGAGACCACTCTCCTCAGGGAACTAGAAGAGCTCGAGGAAAGGGGGTTGTCGTCATGAGTGCTACCCCTTCCCAGCAACCTACACTGTCTCCCACCAAGAGAGCCTTACAGGCCCTACGGGCTGTACGCTCCAAGCTTGAAGCGCTTGAACAGGCACAAAAGGAGCCGATCGCTATCATTGGTATGGGGTGTCGTTTGCCCGGTGACATCGAGACCCCGGAAGCCTTCTGGGAACTGTTGCGCGAGGGGAGGGATGCCATTGCGGAGATTCCGGCGTCGCGCTGGGATGTGGGCCACTACTATGATCCCGATGTTGCCGTGCCGGGAAAGATGATCACACGCCAGGGCGGGTTCCTGCAGCGCATCGACGAATTCGACCCACATTTCTTTGGTATTGCGCCGCGTGAGGCGATGAGCATGGATCCTCAGCAACATCTGCTCTTGGAGGTGTGTTGGGAAGCGCTGGAAAATGCGGGCGTGGTTCCGGCTGACCTCAAAGGCAGTCGCACCGGTGTGTTTGTCGGAATTTGCAATCAGGATTATAGCACTCTCCTTATGTCCCGCGACGAAACCGCGATCGACGCCTATATGACCACCGGCCTGGCGCATAGTGTCGCCGCCGGACGGCTGGCCTACAGCCTGGGTTTGCAGGGGCCTTGTTTAGCAGTTGATACCGCCTGCTCTTCTTCCCTAGTGTCAGTGCACCTTGCCAGCCAAAGCCTGCGTAACCGCGAGTGTGATTTTGCCATCGCCGGTGGAGTCAATCTGATTCTCTGTCCGGAGACCAGCATTAACTTCTCCAAGAATCGCATGCTCGCACCCGATGGCCGCTGTAAGACCTTTGCCGCTACAGCTAATGGCTTCGGCCGCGGTGAAGGGTGTGGTCTTATCGTGCTTAAGCGATTGTCGGACGTTGTGCCAAGTCAGGATCAGGTGCTCGCTCTCATCCGTGGCTCAGCCATCAATCAAGATGGCGCGTCCAGCGGCCTGACGGTGCCCAATGGCCCGGCCCAGCAATCAGTCATTCGTGAGGCGCTGAAAAACGCGGGATTGAGTCCAGACCAGATCAACTACCTCGAAGCGCACGGGACAGGAACCAGTTTGGGCGACCCGATTGAAATGGGTGCGCTCAGTGCGGTCTTTGGGCCAACTCGTCAACCACAAGAGCCGTTGATTGTGGGGTCAGTGAAAACCAATCTTGGTCACCTGGAAGGAGCGGCGGGCATCAGTGGACTGATGAAGCTCGTCCTGGCGCTCAGGCATGAGGAGATTCCTGCTCACCTACATTTTACTGCGCCGAGTCCGCATATCCCGTGGGACACGATGCCGATCGTTGTCCCCAGTCAGGCACGGGCATGGCCCGCAGGCAGCAAGCCTCGCTTAGCCGGAGTGAGTTCGTTTGGCTTCAGTGGTACCAATGCGCATGTCATCCTTGAAGAAGCACCGTGGGTGAGCAAGCGGGAGGCAAAGGCTGAACCTGTCGAGATCTACACCGAACCGGTGCTCGAACGCCCACTCCATATCCTCACCCTCACTGCCCGTTCTCCTCAAGCGCTGCAAGCCCAGGCTGCGAGTTACGCTGCTCACCTTACCGACGCGACTCACGTGTCCCTCGCCGATGTTTGTTATACCGCCAACACCACCCGCTCGGTGTTTGAGCAACGACTGGTTGTTGTTGCTAGTAACACTGAGGAGATGCGGAGCAAGCTCGAGCGCTTCAACGCGGGCCATCGCGAACAGTTAGTTGCCCAGGGTGATGTCCGTACCACTGAACAGCCGCGTGTGGCGTGGTTATTTAGTGGGCAAGGGTCACAATATCCTGGGATGGGCTCCAGTCTGTACCAGACACAACCAGTGTTCCGTCGGGCGTTTGATGAATGCGCCCGTATTCTTGACCCCTTGCTTGGCCGCTCTCTCTCCGCGCTGGTGTTTGACCAAACCTCGCCTGATCTACATCGGACAGCGTTTACCCAGCCGGCACTCTTTGCCCTCGAGTATGCCTTAGCCCAGATGTGGTTGTCATGGGGTGTTCGACCGGATGCGGTCATTGGCCATAGCGTGGGCGAGTACGTCGCCGCCTGTATCGCTGGGGTTTTCACTCTGGAAGATGCGCTCCGGTTGATTGCGACACGTGGCCGTCTTATGCAGGCGCTCCCGCGCAATGGCGCGATGGTTGCCGTTTTTACTGGCCAGGAACAGGTCATTCGGGCCATCGTTACTCTCGGTAGTAATGTGTCGATCGCCGCTGTCAACAGCAGTACGGAAACGGTCGTTTCGGGCGAACGCACGGCTGTGCAAAGGCTGGTGGAGCACATAACAGCCATGGGGATCCGCACGCAAGAACTGAGCGTGTCACATGCGTTCCACTCGGACCTAATGGAGCCGATGCTGGCTGAGTACGAACAGGTTGTTCGTGGCGTTTCGCTGTCTTTACCGCGCATCCGTCTGGTGTCTAATCTGACCGGAGAAGTTGTCTCGCAGCAGGTGACTGAGCCCACCTACTGGTGTCGTCATCTACGCAAGCCGGTGCTTTTCGCAGCAGGGCTCGCCACGCTCCGTCAACACGGCCTACAAGCGTTGGTGGAAATGGGGCCGCATCCCGTCCTGGTTGGCATGGCGCGATCACAGGTTCTCAACCAAGCATCTTCTCCAGCGTTGTATCTGCCGAGCCTGCGCAAGGGGCAGCAGGATTGGATGGTACTGGCACACAGCCTGACTGATCTCTATCTCGCTGGTGTACCAATTGACTGGACAGGTTTCGACGCGCCCTACCAACGACATCGCACAGCCCTGCCAACCTATCCTTTTCAGCGCAAACGCTATTGGTTTACTGAGAACGCAACCTCTCGACGGCAATCCTCTGTACCGACCTCTCCGCTGGTTTCTCTCCTGCAAGAAGGCGACGCCGAAGCTTTAGCCGGGCACCTGCAAGCTAGCGGAGAGCTAACGGCGGAAGAGGTGAAGTGTCTGCCAAAGCTGACCGAGCTGTTGATCCGCCAGCATCACCAGCAACCGCAGGAAGAACAGAACGGCTTGTGCTACCGACTGACGTGGCAGAAAAAGGCGCGTAGCACCGAGCGGCGTGAGGACAAACGGTCTGCCGACCGTCGCACTGGTACTTGGTTGATTGTAGCGCATCCTGACGCACTCGAACTCGCCGAGCCCCTGCGCGACGTCGGACGGTGTTCTTTCCGCGTTGTGCTGGGTAGTGCGGATCAACATGTGACTGCTAAGAAGCGGTTGATAAATTCCCTTGAGGCTGTTCCAACAGGCGAAACCGTGCTTCGACAAGCTCAGTACGAACGGGAAAAGCACAGCGACGGTGTATCTTCTTCCGTTCACCCTGAGCTTGTCGAAGGGTGGATGGCGAATTTGTCAACAGCTTCTAACACCTGGATCATCGATGCGACCAACGAGGACGAGTATCACCATGTGCTGGAAGAAGTCATGGCTAAGACCACGATTGAAGGCGTCGCTTACCTCTGGCCTGCAGAGGTCAGACCCGAGCAGCAATTGCACGGACTGGGGGAAGAGGGTCTCATGCCAGTGGTGCGACTCGCGCGCGCGCTTGCTCGGTTCACGTCTCCACCCCGCCTGTGGCTGATCACGCAAGCGGCCACCACGGCTGGGGATGCGGCGCCACTATCTCCCTTCCCGTCACTTCTGTGGGGCATGGGCCGGTCGCTCTTCCTGGAGCACCCCGCACTGAAGGGTGGGATCGTGGATGTGAGTTCACAGCCGAGTACAAGCGAAATTCAGGCGCTGTGCCAGGAGCTACTAGATTCACAAGGAGAGGACAACATTACGCTGCGCGCGGGCAAGCGCTATGTCGCGCGTCTGCAAACATCACTTGATGTGACAACGACGATGCCCCGACTCAAGTCCGATGGTGCTTACCTTGTCACTGGTGGTTTGGGAGCACTAGGACTACAGGTCGCCCGTTTCCTCGCGCAACACGGAGCTGGTCAGGTGGTGCTCATGGGTCGTCGCGAGGCAACCGCGCAGGCCAAAGAGCTCGTGGACTCCCTGCAAGACCTGAACACGCACGTGGTAGTGGCGCAAGCTGATTGTACCGCTGAAGCAGAGGTACATAGGGTTCTCGACGAGATCGCGGCCAGCGGGTTCACGCTCAAAGGGGTGATCCATGCCGCTGGGGTCCTAATCCCGCGATCCGTCAGTGAACTCGACCACGAGTGTTTGCGTACTGTGGTCGCTCCCAAAGTACAGGGAGCCTGGACGTTGCACCGCGTAACCCAACAACTCACGCTCGACTTTTTTGTCTGTTTCTCGTCGGTCTCCGCTGTTTTGGGTACGGCCTTTCAAGCGCACTATACGGCAGCGAACGCCTTTTTAGACGGCTTGGCTGAGTACCGTCGCGGCCTTGGCTTGCCCGCCCTCAGTATCAACTGGGGGCTCTGGGAAGGACGGGGAATGGTAGATGACGAGTCGGCGCGACGTGTTACGGACACTGGTATTAAAGCACTGTCGTCGCATACGGCACTCGCTCTGTTTGGTCGCCTCCTCAGAACAGATCAGTCTCGAGCCGTCGTGTTGAATGCAGATTGGCAGCGCCTCAAGAGCTTGTATGAAGTTCGCGGCAAGCAGCCTGTGCTCGAGTTTATGGGCAGCACGATGCAGGAGGAAACGACCGCAAAGGCCTCGGCTATCCTCGACCAATTACAAGCGATGACGGTCCGCGACCGGTTCGATTTCTTGGTTTCCTATCTGCAAGAGCAAGTCAGCGCGGTGCTGTATTTTGACGCGAATACTACGCCAGATTCTAAACACGGCTTCATTGATATCGGTCTCGATTCACTGACCGCCGTAGAACTGAAGGGTCGGGTTGAGACCGAATTAGGTTGTCCTCTGTCTCCGTCAGTGATGTTCGATTATCCCAATATCGAGGCGCTCACCAGCCATTTATTGGAGCAGCTTTCAGCGATGACGCCAGAGCGCGAGAGAAAAGCCCAGAACGATAAGGGAGCGGCGGTTGTTGTGGTAGAGGAAGCCGCCGTCCAGGCTGATGTCCGGCAACTTTCTGATACCGAAATCGCGGCGTTCATCGACAACGAGCTCGCGACGCTGACCGACGAAGGATAGCAGCATGGCAATGAAGGACTCTGGCGAACTGACCCCCCTGCAGAAGGCGTTTGTTGCCATCAAGCAACTGCGTGGCAAGGTCGAACGTCTTGAACAGGCAGACACTGAGCCGATCGCGATTATCGGCATGAGCTGTCGCGTGCCTGGGGCCAATGATCCAGAATCGTTTTGGCAGCTGATTCGCAACGGCGAGGATATGGTCACTACTGTCCCGCGTGAGCGCTGGGATATTGAGGCCTATTATCACCCAGAACCCGGACGGCCTGGGAAGACATATACCCGGCATGGGGGATTCCTCAGTGGCGTGGACCGTTTCGATGCGGCGTTCTTTGGCATCTCCGCGCGCGAAGCTGAGGGCATGGACCCGCAACAACGCCTGCTCTTGGAAGTCGCCTGGGAAGCGCTCGAACATGCGGGATTGGTTCCCGCCCACCTCGCAGGAAGTGCCACAGGAGTCTTTGTTGGAGTCACTGCGGGCGACTACGCTATGCTGCAGGTCGAACAGGCAGATCAGAATCAGACCCATCCCTATTTCAATACCGGAACGCCCTTGAACGCTTGTGCAGGTCGGCTGTCCTATATCTTGGGTTTGCAGGGTCCCTGCATGGCGGTTGATACTGCCTGCTCTTCTTCGCTCTCCGCCATTCATCTGGCCTGTATGAGCCTACGCGCCGGGGAGTGCGATCAGGTGCTCGCCGGTGGGGTCAATCTCATCCTCACTCCCAGAGTCTTTGTCACGTTGTCAGCGGCTGGTATGATGGCGCCCGACGGGCGCTGCAAGACCTTCGACGCCACCGCCAACGGGTATGTCCGCGCTGAAGGCTGCGGTATTGTGGTGCTCAAGCGTTACAGCGATGCGCAAGCCGCAGGGGATCGTGTCCTCGCTTTGATTCGCGGTTCGGCGGTGAACCAGGATGGGGCGAGCAGCGGATTTACCGCGCCAAACGGCGTGGCCCAACAAAAATTGCTCTGCCAGGCTCTCGGCAAAGCGAAGGTCGCACCGGCAGAGATCGACTATGTGGAAGCGCACGGGACGGGAACCGCGCTGGGTGATCTGATCGAGACCCAGGCATTGGGTACTGTCCTGGGACAAGCTGAAGCCAGACTGCACCCGCTGTTAGTGGGATCGGTCAAGTCTAATATCGGCCACCTGGAGTCGGCAGCGGGTGTCGCGGGCCTCATCAAACTGGTGCAGGCGTTGCGATATGAGGAGCTCCCGCCCACGCTTCATCTCACACAGCCAAACCCCGACGTCGCCTGGGAGACACTGCAGGTGAAGCCAGTGATTGAACTAACCCCGTGGCCTCGGGGTCAGAAACGCCGCGTGGCTGGGCTCAGTTCATTTGGTGCGACCGGCAGTAACGCACACCTGATTCTTGAAGAAGCCCCGCCGAGCCTGCCGCAGCGTCCAGAAGTCGACCGCCCCATGCATATTTTGACGCTGTCAGCCAAGTCGCAATCGGCGTTGTTGGAGTTAGCCGGTGACTACGAACACTTGCTCGTGCAAGAGACATCGCCAGCGCTTGCCGATGTCTGTTTCACTGCCAATAGTAGTCGAACTCACTTTAAGTGGCGCGTCGCTCTGGGTGCTGCCGATAAGGAACAAGCACGCGCACAGCTTGCTGCCTTTAGTGCTGGCCGATCGGTTCCTGGACTGCTGCTTGGTGGTGAACCGCCAGCGAAACCTCTACGCCCTGCGTGGCTGTTCACCGGACAAGGTGCGCTCTATCCCGGTATGGGACGTGAGCTATATGAAGTGCACTCTGGTTTTCGCCGCGCAATAGACGGCTGTGCGGAAATCCTCGAACCCCTGCTGGAAAAGCCGCTGCAGTCCGTTCTGTACCCAAGTGCGCATAGAGATGACAGCGCGGACCTCCTCCAGCAGGCGGTGTATGTCCAGCCTGCACTATTTGCGCTGCAATATGCTCTGGCCAGTTTGTGGCGCTCATGGGGTGTGGAACCCGAAGCGGTGGTCGGTCACAGTCTCGGTGAATACTGCGCGGCCTGTATCGCCGGGGTCTTCAGTCTTGAAGATGGCCTGAAGCTTGTGGTTGAGCGCGCCCGTCTGATGCAAACGCTGGCTGAGACCGGCAGTATGGTCGCCGTCATGACCAGCGAAGCCCGCGTGGCGCAGGCATTGGCTCCCCATCGTCAGGATGTGAGTATCGCGGCGGTGAATGGGCCGCAAAACGTGGTCGTGTCCGGTCGGACGCCGGTGGTGCAACAGCTTGTCAGTCAGTTTCGTACGGAAGGCATTGAGACCATCCCGCTACAGGTGACCCACGCGTTTCACTCGCCGGTCATGGATCCGCTGTTAGATGCGTTTGAACGATTTGCTGAGCAGATCGATTTTCACGCGCCAACACTGCCCCTGATCTCAAACTTGACGGGCCAACCGCTAACGCCAGGAGTGGTTCCCGATGCTGAGTATTGGCGGCGGCACTGCCGTGAGCCCGTGCAGTTCATGCAGAGTCTGTCTACCCTATTGAATCGCAACCTCAGCCTCTTTATAGAAATCGGTCCTCACCCAGTGTTAAGTCATTTAGGCAAACGCCAAGAGCCGTCGGCTGTGTGGCTCCCGTCCCTGACACGCCACAAGAGCGATTGGTCGGTGTTGCTGAGCAGTGTCGCTGAAGCATACATCCGCGGGGCGAACATTGACTGGTCTGGCTTTGACGCGCCCTTCGCCCGCAATCGTGTGTCCGTGCCAACGTATGCCTTTCAACGCACGCCCTATTGGATTGTCAGAAAAGAATCGATTATGAAAGACAGTCAAGCGAATTCCCAAACTCCCCAGTCTGCCCAAGATAATCGGCAAACTCAACGTGAAGCCATTTTGACGCATGCACTGCAGCTAATTGCCGGAATGCTCCACGTCCACCCCTCCGAGATTGATATTCATGCGTCGTTTCTGGAAATGGGGGCTGACTCGCTCGTGTTAGTCGAAGGGGTACGCACGGTTGAAGATCATTTCGGCGTCAAACTTGAGATCCGCCAATTTTTTGAAGAGATTACCACGATCGCGACCCTGGTCGATTATCTGGTTGATCGCACAACCTTCGGACTCCCTCCGTCCTCACCGGCAGTGCAGCCGACACAAGTCGCACCTCAAGCTATCGCTCCCACCATCATAGCTCCCATCAGCACAGCACCTGTCGTAGCGCATGGCGTGGCCGCGCTTCCTCAAGTCACAACGCGAACAGGTGGAACAGCCCTGGAGCAGATTGTCCTGGCGCAGATGCAGTTGATGAGCCAGCAATTGGCTGCCTTGCAGGGAACTGCACCTGCAGTTAGTGTGCCCGCGCAGATTGCCCACAGCAGCCTGGCAGAAAACGGCGACGCGCCTGAACGATCCGCTGTTGCAGTACTAGCGCCCGCGCAGCCCGCGGCTCCAACAGAACTGCGTCAGTCGCCGAAGGTTGCTGAAGACCGTTCCTCGCCCTTGCGAGCACTGGCGAATCCGATCACCCCAGGCCCCAAAACCACGGACCCGCGCCAGAGTGCGCATCTGGCCGCGCTCATTGAACGCTACGAGAAAAAAACTCCGAAGTCCAAAGCCCTGGCGCAAGCGTGTCGTCCAGGGCTGGCCGACAGTCGCGCCAGCGTCGGCTTTCGCTTTTCCACCAAGGAGATCCTCTATCCAATCACCGGGAGTGAGTCGCTCGGTTCGCGCTTGCGTGATGTCGATGGCAACACCTATGTCGACTTGACCATGGGATTCGGCGTGCTGCTGTTTGGTAGCCGCCCCGAGTTTATGAACGGCGTCGTTGAAGCGGAAGTCCAGCGTGGGTTCCAACTCGGTCCACGGTCAGACGTGATGGCAGAGGTCACATCCCTGTTTACTGAGCTGACTGGGCACGACCGTGTCGCGTTTACCAACTCTGGCACTGAAGCCGTCATGATTGCCTTGCGACTGGCGCGCACTGCCACTGGTCGCTCGAAGATTGCGTTGTTTGAGGGATCATACCATGGACACTCCGATGGCACCCTCGCCAAGACTGTGCGCGTGAACGGCGAACTGCGGTCCGAGCCGGTGGCACCCGGCATACCGCCCAACGTCGCCAAAGACGTTCTCGTGCTTGAATACGGTACGGCGGAAACGCTGGAGACTCTGCGCGCCCACGCCCATGAACTCGCGGCGATTCTGGTGGAACCAGTGCAGAGTCGACGTCTGGACTTTCAACCGGTTGACTTCTTACGCCAACTGCGCGCGCTGACCGAGGAGTTGGGTACCGCGCTGATCTTTGACGAAATGATTTGCGGGTTCCGTGCCCACCAGGGCGGTGCTCAGGGTCTCTTTGGCATCCAGGCGGATATCGCGACCTACGGGAAGATCCTCGGCGGTGGCATGCCGATCGGCGCAGTGGCGGGAAAAGGTCGCTTCTTGGACGGCATCGATGGCGGCGTGTGGCAGTATGGTGATAACTCTTATCCACGCGCCACTCGCACCTATTTTGGTGGGACGTTCTGCCAGCATCCCTTTTCGATGGCAGCCTGCCGAGCCACACTGCGTTACCTCAAAGCGCAGGGCCCCGGCCTTCAAGAACGGCTCAATCAACGCACAGCCGAACTCGCTGAGACGCTCAATGCCTATTTCCTTACAGAGGAATTGCCCCTGCGCGTCTCTTACTTTTCCTCTGCCTTTCGCTTTGAGTTTTCCGGTAACCTCGAATTGCTCTATTACCACCTGTTAGAGAAGGGAGTGTACATCTGGGAGTGGCGCAATTGTTTCCTGTCAACCGCTCACACCGATGAGGACATCGCACAGTTCATTCAGGCAGTGAAAGACAGCCTTGAGGAGATGCGGCACGGTGGGTTCCTACCTGAGCGACGTTCCAGGCATCAGCCTTCGGGGCCCGATGGCAATGGGCACCACGCGACGAACGGTGTAGGGGTGCGTCGGGGGCAGACAACACCGACCCCGCTCCATAGCAAAACTGTACGTTCCGAAGACCCGCGCGGTTTCTGGTATCGACCCAATTCCAAACTGAGCCATCGTGAGACGGTTGTTGATCACCAACCGTTAGTGCGGCAAACTGGTCAACAGGGTCAACGAGCACTCACTTTTGGTATATCGTACTTCGGCCCGTACTCTGCATCCTTTAGCGACGATAAGTATGACCTGCTGCTGGAGAGCGCACGGTATGCGGACAGCGAGGGATTTGCTGCTCTCTGGGTGCCTGAGCGGCATTTCCACGAGTTTGGCGGCTTCTCGCCTAATCCTTCGGTGCTGGCCGCTGCGCTCGCTAGAGAAACCACACGTATCCACTTACGCGCGGGCAGCGTGGTGTTGCCGCTGCATCACCCGATTCGCGTGGCTGAGGAATGGGCACTAGTCGATAATCTGTCTGGCGGTCGCGCAGGCATCGCCTTCGCCTCTGGCTGGCATGCTAATGATTTTGTCTTTGCTCCCGAGGCGTATGGACAACATCGCGAGTTGACGTTCCAGGGTGTAGAAACCGTGCGCCAGTTGTGGCGCGGAGAAACGATCACGCAGCGCGGCGGACAAGAAAGTAAAGTCGACGTCAGTATTTATCCCCGGCCCAAACAAGCCAGCCTCCCCGCTTGGCTCACCATCGTCAACAACCCCGATACCTATCGTAAAGCCGGTGAGCTGGGGGTTGGGGTGCTGACCAACCTGATGGGCCAATCGTTGGATGACCTGGCTGCCAATATCGCCGTGTACCGACGAGCCTTAGCCGAACATGGCCACGACCCAGCGGCAGGACACGTGACTGTCCTGATCCATACCTATTTGGCGGCTGACGCTAGCGAGGCTATCGAGACCGCACGCCAGCCCATGTGTGACTATCTCTTGTCCAGTATCGGGCTCTTCCAGAAGATGGCACAGAGCGAGGGCAAGGCGCTCAATATCGACCGTTTGACCCAAGCGGACAAAACTTTCCTGGTACAAAGCGCGTATGAGAAATACGTCGCATCGAGCGCACTTATCGGCTCGCCGCAAAGCTGCGCGCCGACTGTCGAGCGGCTCATTGATATCGGCGTCAACGAGCTCGCGTGCTTTGTCGATTTTGGCGTTGCGCGCGAAGCGGTGTTGGCAGGACTTCCGTATCTCAACACGCTCAGACAGCAGTACCAGACACACAGTGAGAGTTTATCCAAGCTCGCAGCCAACTCGCAGGAACCCGTCTCCATTCCCTTGAGTGAAGCCCAACAACAGTTGTGGATTTTGGCGCAGCTCAGTAAGGACGGGAGTCGTGCCTACAACGACCCAGCGGCGTTGCTACTGCGCGGGTCGCTCGATCACGACGCCTTGCGGCATGCCTTGCAGCAGGTGGTTACCCGTCATGAGTCCCTGCGCACGACGTTCGACAAAAGCGGAGAACTGCAAGTGATTCATCCGCCGCAGGCGGTGGAATTAGCGTGTATTGATCTCTCGGCAGAGACAGAGCCTGAGGTTCGCCTTGGGGAATGGCTTGCAGAGCATACCCAGCAGGCTTTTGACTTTGAGAATGGGCCACTCTTTTCAGCTACTGTATTCAGGCTCGAAGCAGAACGACATGCGCTGGTCCTGTCAGCTCACCACATTGTCAGCGACGGTCCATCAATGGCGCTTATCCTCAACGAACTGCTGACGCTGTATGGCGCAGCGCGCGGTGGACAGGCTGCCGAACTGGCCACGCCGACTCAGTATCGCGATTTTCTTAGTTGGCAACAGGAACAAAGAGACACCGACGCTATGGCCGGACACGAGCGCTATTGGCACCAGCAATTCGCCAGTCCCATTCCAGCGTTGGATCTGCCGAGCGACCGCGTGCGTCCGCCGGTCATGACCTATAACGGTGCCCGTGCGTCGTGTGAGATCGACTCCACCCTGCTGCAGGCGATACGAAAAGTGGGCGCTGCCCATGGCTGTACGCCGTACATGGTGTTTCTCGCTGCCTATTCTGCCCTCATGCACCGGCTCAGCGGTCAGGAACAAGTGGTGATTGGCGCGCCGTACACTGGCCGGGCATTGGCAGGAGGCAACTCGTTGGTCGGCTACTGCATTCACCTGCTGCCGATTGTCAGCACGGCAAATACGGAGGTCACGTTCGCCGACCACCTGCGCTATATCCGCGGTACCTTATTGAACGCGTACGAACATCAAGACTATCCCTTTGCGCGCTTGGTCAATACACTGAATATGAAGCGCGATAGCAGCCGTCCACCGCTGCTCAGCACTATTTTCAATCTCGAACGTCAGCCCGAGCTGCAAAAAACAGCCGGGCTGCAAGTTGAGGTCTATCCCCAGCCGATTAGCTTTACCCGTGTCGATCTCACCCTGACTGTCTTCTTGCAAGAGCGCAAGGCAAGGCTGGAATGCGATTACAATACTGATTTGTTTGATGCAACGACGATTCAACGCTGGCTTGAGCACTATGTGACGTTACTAGCATCGGCTGCCGCTCAGCCGCAGCAAGCGGTGGCAACACTCCCGTTATTAACTGACGCGACACGTCGCCACCAGCTTGAGGAATGGAACGTCACTGACCCGGCGGCCTCAGCCGCCTGCTTCCACAAGCTGTGGGAAGCGCGGGTTGCCCAACATCCAGACCGAATCGCGCTCGAAGAGGACGGCGAACACGGCAGATGCTTCACTTATAGTGATCTGAACCAACGGGCCAACCAACTGGCGCACTATCTGCGACGCATGGGAGTTGGACCCGATCAACGCGTCGGGGTGTGTCTGCAGCGCTCATGGCAACTCATGGTCGCGATGTTAGCCACGCTCAAAGCCGGTGGGGCTTATGTCCCGTTGGACCCCTCGTATCCGAGTGTACGTTTGAGCCTGATGCAGTCGGATGCGCGCATTACCGTTTTGCTCACCCAAGAGACGTTCCTCGCGCAATTGACCGATCGCCCCAACCAGGTGTGTTGTCTCGATCGCGAGTGGGGGAAAATCGCGAGCGAATCAGCGGCCAATCCCGACATCAACGTCAGGCCCGCTAACCTCGCCTATGTGATCTACACCTCAGGTTCAACCGGCAAACCCAAGGGCGTGATGATTTCCCATCATGGCTTGGTGAACTACCTTACATGGGCCGTGCAGGCGTATGCGGTGCAAGAAGAAGAGGGTGCACCGGTGCTGGGTTCCATCGGCTTCGACGCCACAGTGACCAGTTTGTTCGTGCCGCTCCTGGCTGGCGGTAAGGTCATCTTGTTGACCGAGGGTGGAGAGCTTGAAGCGCTGGCCTCTCTGCACCGCTCGGCGCGTACGTTCAGTTTCATCAAACTCACTCCAGCTCATCTGGAGATTTTTAACACGATGGTACCAGGCCAACCGCCAGCCGATCTGACGCGCTTCTTAGTGCTTGGCGGCGAAGCCCTATCCGGGGCTGCCATACACCCGTGGCTTCAGCATGGCGCAACGCGGATCGTCAATGAATATGGTCCGACCGAAACAGTGGTGGGATGCTGCACGTACGAGCCCGAACATCCTTGCTCCGGCATGGTGCCCATCGGTCGTCCGATCCGCGGCACCCGTTTGCATATTCTCGATAAACACTCACAGATCGTTCCTCCCGGAGTTCCTGGGGAACTCTACATCGGTGGGATCGGGTTGGCGCGTGGCTATCTCGACAAACCCGACCTCACCGCTGGTGTCTTTATACCGGACCCATTCGCCGGAACCGGCGACGGAGAGCCGGGCGCTCGTCTCTACAAAACCGGCGATCGCGCCTGTTACATGCCTGATGGTACCCTGGTCTTCCTGGGTCGCGTCGACCGTCAGGTCAAACTCCACGGCTTTCGTATCGAGCTTGGAGAAATCGAGGCGACGCTGACCGCGCGACCGGAGGTGCACGAGGCTGTGGTGCTGCTCCGCGAGGACCAGCCTGGTCATCCGCGCTTGGTTGCCTATGTGCGTCCAGCCCATACTCCATCGGCGGAGAAGTTTGCCGTCGAGAAACTCCGCGCCGAACTCAAAAGTCTGCTGCCACACTATATGGTGCCAGCGGTCATTGTCCCTCTAGAGGAAATGCCGCTGACCACCAATGGTAAGATTGATCACCAGGCGTTACCGATCCCGGACCAGGTCCGCCCTGAGCAAGCAACCGCGTACGTAGCGCCGCGCACGAACGTTGAACAACAAATCGTTGGCGTCTGGCAAGAGGTGCTCAGTGTGGACAAGGTGGGGATTCATGACAACTTTTTTGATCTGGGCGGTACCTCGCTTCTGTTGCTGCAAGCGGCAAACAAGCTTGAACGTCTCTTGCATCATGACGATGGGGTGATCGAGATCTTCAAATACCCAACGATAGCATCCCTCGCTCACTACTTGAGCAGCGACAAGGGAGCAGCCCAACCCGAGTACAGCCAGATTCGCGACCGTATCGGCCAACAACAGGCGGCTGCTCGTATGCAGGCCCTGCGCAACAAAGCCCAACGTGGAATAGGGAGCTGAGGTTATGAGTCATGAAGAGCCGCGAGTTGAACAAGACGCCATTGCCATTATCGGCATGGCCGCGCGTATGCCGGGCGCTGCGAACCTGGATGCCTTCTGGCGTAACCTGCGTGACGGCGTCGAATCGATCTCGCACTTCTCTGAAGAGGAGTTACTGGAATCGGGTCTCGACCTGGCGACGATCAGACAGCCCAATTTTATTCCAGCCAAAGGGATCATGGCGGACGTCGAGCAGTTCGATGCGTCGTTTTTTGGTATTGCTCCCAGGGAAGCTGAGATCATGGACCCACAGCACCGCTTACTCATGGAGTGTGCGTGGGAGGTGATGGAACACGCCGGGTATGATTCCGAGAGCTATGCTGGCCGCATCGCCGTCTATACCAGCACCGGCATGAATACCTATCTGCCGGTGAACATCCTCTCCAATCCAGGTCTGGCCGAGAGTGTCGGCGGCTTTCAACTGTCGATTTATAACGACAAGGATTTTGTTCCCACCCGCATCGCCTACAGCATGAATCTCAAAGGACCAGGGGTTGATATTGGCACCGCCTGTTCCTCGTCTCTGGTGAGCCTGCACTTTGCCTGTCAGAACCTGCTCACCTATCAGTGTGATATGGCGATTGTTGGTGCCGTGTCGGTCCATTTCCCCGTGAAGGTCGGGCATCTCTGTGAGGAAGGGGCAGCCTACTCGCCCGATGGTCACTGTCGTCCCTTCGACGCGACCCGCAGTGGCTTGATTGATGGCAATGGCATGGGTGCGGTGGTACTCAAGCGCCTCTCGGACGCCCTTGCTGATGGCGACTATATTCACGCAGTGATTAAAGGGACAGCCATCAACAATGACGGCTCGTTGAAAGTCGGCTACGCGGCCCCCAGTATCGATGGACAAGCCAGAGTTATCATTGAGGCCCAGGCGCTGGCTGGGTGTCCGCCTGACACTATTAGTTATATCGAGGCCCATGGCACAGCCACACCGTTGGGTGATCCGATTGAAGTGAAAGCGTTGACCCAGGCGTTTCGCGTAGGCACGCAGCGCAAGGGATTCTGTGGCCTCGGTTCAGTCAAGTCCAATATTGGCCATGTCGATAAAGCCGCGGGGCTGGCCGGTCTGATCAAAACCACGCTGGCACTTAAGCATGACGTGATTCCACCCAGTCTGCATTTCACCGCGCCGAATCCGAAGCTCAACCTGCCCGATAGCCCCTTCCACGTGGTCAACAAGTTGCAGCCCTGGCCCAAAAACGCCGACACGCCTCGGCGCGCGGGCATTAGTTCGTTTGGTGTCGGTGGCACCAATGCACATGCAGTGATAGAGGAAGCGCCGCCGGTGGCGCCGAGTTCGCCCTCCCGTCCGGTGCAGGTCCTGATGGTCTCAGCTAAAACCGAGGCCGCGGTGGAGGCTGCCACAGAGAATCTGGCAACATTCCTGGAACAAGCGCCGGACATGAACCTCAGCGATGTGTGCTACACCTTGCAGCAGGGCCGCCGCCCGTTTGTCTATCGACGAGCGGTCGTTTGCACCTCGGGGACCGAGGGTGTGAAGGCGCTGCGCGCAAGTCAATTCGCCCGTGTCGCCGATGCAACCAATCGCGGCGTGGTTTTTCTCTTCCCTGGTCAAGGCAGCCAGTATCCAGGCATGGGGCACGATCTCTACCGTCATGAGCCGGTCTTCCGCGACCAGGTGGATCAGTGTGCGCATTATCTAGAACCCGAGCTACAGTTGGATATCCGCACGCTGTTGTTCCCAGCCGCAGAAGAGTACGAAGAGGCGGCTACGCAATTAGCCCAGACCGCGTTGACGCAACCAGCCCTGTTCACCATTGAGTACGCCTTGGCGCAACTGTGGATGAGTTGGGGCGTGCAGCCGCGTGCGATGATCGGCCATAGCCTGGGAGAATATGTCGCCGCGTGCATCGCGGGCGTCTTTTCCTTGCAAGATGCGCTGACGTTGATTACCGCGCGCGGACGCATGATGCAGAAGCTACCATCGGGCGCGATGTTGGCGGTTCCCTTGGCCGAAAAAGAGCTACAGCCCTTGCTAGGAGCGAAAATTGACCTGGCCGCGGTGAACGGCCCACAACTCTGTGTCGTCTCTGGCCCCGAGCGAGAGATAGCTGCATTGGACGAGCGATTAACCAAGCAGGGACTCTCCTGTCGCCTTCTCCATACCTCCCATGCCTTTCATTCCGCCATGATGGAGCCGATGCTCCAACCCTTTACCAGCCTGGTGCGCAGCATCACGCTTAAGCCACCGCAAAGCCCCTATCTCTCGAATTTGACCGGGCAATGGATTACCGAAGCACAGGCCACCCAGCCAGAGTATTGGGCCCAGCACCTGCGCCATACAGTGCGCTTCGCCGCTGGCATCTCTTGTCTACTCGATTCTGAGCCGTCGGTGCTGCTGGAGGTCGGGCCAGGACGCACTTTGTGTGACCTGGCCTCTCAAGTGCAAAGCAAGCATCGTGCGCAGTGTTTGCCCAGCTTGCCGCACGCGCGGGAGAAACGCGGCGCGCAACAGTTCGTCTTGCAGGCTCTGGCCGAGTTATGGATGACCGGTGCGAATATGGATTGGGCAGGCTTTTACCAACACGAACGGCGTCAGCGCGTCCCCTTGCCGACCTATCCTTTTCAGCGGCGCCGCTACTGGATTGATCCAGCCAAGCAGGTCACGATGGGAACGGCAGAAAGCACTGCAACCGGTAAGAAACCCGATGTCGCTGACTGGTTCTACCTGCCCTCGTGGAAGGCAACGCTGACACCCGTGGCGCAGCTCGAAGCGATGCCCGCAGACACATGCTGGCTGGTCTTTGCTGACGAACATGGACTGGCTGCGGCGCTTGCGGCTGAACTGGTGCGTGTCGGTCACTCCGTGGTCAGCGTACGTAAGGGCGCTGGCTTTGCGCGCAAGGATGCACAGACCTATACGGTGAACCCGACCGAGCCCGCTGATTTTGTGACTCTGTGTAAGGACCTGCACGATCGCCAAGTGCTGCCGCAACGGATTCTCTACTTGTGGGGCACCACGAGCGACAACCGCACTGTGAGAGACCCGCACGATATCGGTGACTACTGTGGCGGTCTCTTGTCCATAGTCCAAGCGTTTACGCAGCAATCATCGGCGCAGCCGGTTGAGCTCCTCGTCGTCGCTAATCAGATGCGTGATGTCAGCGGGGAAACATCCATTGATCCAGCCAAGGCCGCCCTGCTTGGTCCGCTCAGCACGATTCCTTGGGAGCATCCTGGTTTCACTTGTCGTGCGATCGACATTCCTTCGCCGGGCTTGCGAACCTGGCAGTTACCGAGTCTGGTCACTCGCCTGATGTCTGAACTCGGAGGACCTGCAGCGGAGCGGATTGTTGCTTTGCGGGCCGGTCAGCGTTGGATCGCCGATCTTGACCCGGTCCGCTTGGAAATCCCAAGCGCGGAAAAAAACCTACGAGGCTCCGGTCTGCTCCGCGACGGTGGGGTGTATGTGATTACTGGCGGTCTCTATACCATCGGGTTGCAGTTGGCCCGCCAGATAGCGACTATGGTGCACGCCAAGCTGGTCCTGACCGCGTGCGGTCCAACGACCGGCAATGGATCGCAGCCGTCAGCCGCCGCGCTTGCTCCTATCGCGCCGCAGCTTCAGGAACTCGAATCGTTGGGCTGTGAGGTCCTACCGCTCCACCTTGAGCGCTTCGATACCCTTCACCTCGAAGACGCATTGCGTCACGCCGAACGTCGCTTTGGCCGTATCTCTGGGGTGATTCATGCCGAGGACATGAGTAGTGCGCGCCTCTTCAGTTTCATTCAAGATCTCGATCCCACTGCCCGCGACCACTACTGGAACGAGCAGCGCCAGACACTCGTCGCTCTCACAGAGTGTTTGCAAGAACGAGAGGTAAGTTTTTGCATGGTGATGTCTTCCCTCGCTTCTGAAGTCGGCGGGGTAGGGCAGGTCGCGCATACCACTGCCAGTGTGTATCTCGATGCGTTCACCCAGTGGCACCATCAACAGACGGCGTGCCCGTTGATGGTAGTGAACTGGGATATGTGGAACACCGAAGAAGACCGGGTACCGGCGCACTCGGGCCTCGCCACGCTCGCCATGACCCCCGCAGAAGGGGCTCACGCGTTCCAGCGCATGCTGTATGCCGGCACCTTCGCACGTATCCTTGTCTCCACCACCGATCCGCGCTTGCGCCACGAGGTGATCCGCACCATGCACGCAAAGCACGCGACGCTCGGCCCGACGGAAGAGAGCAACGGACTGACTGGTGCCACGAGAGACCATGCACGTCCTGACCTACTGACTCCCTATGCGCAGCCGCGGAGCGACGATGAGACCGTCATGGCTGAGCTGTGGCAAGAGTGTTTGGGCATAGACCGGATTGGCATTCACGACAATTTCTTTGATTTGGGCGGTCATTCCCTCCTAGCTACAAAACTTGTGTCACGCTTACAGCAGACCTTCCAGGTACGTATGGAATTGGACATTTTTTTCTCCAGTCCGACGATTGCCGAGTTGACCGAGGCGCTACTGCATCAACAGTTAGAGCAGAATGGCGGAGATCAGATGACCCACTTACTCGACCGACTTGAAGAGCTAACCGAGGAAGAGGCCGAGGCTCTGCTGAACAGTAACAGCCTGCCCACGGACCTGCTTGCTGCTCTTGCCGACGAAATCAGTGACGACCGCAATCAGTAGGCCACAATGAACCTTGCTGCAAGAAGGAAGACGAACAGATGAAACACGTGGCAGAGCGTCTCGCTTCCCTGTCGCCCGCGAAACGGGCACTGCTAAAAAAGGTTCAACAGACCATCAGCCCTGAGTCCTTAGAGCAAGAACGCATTCCGCGCCGCACGTCAGGCGCAGCGCTGCCTCTCTCATTCCCGCAGCAGCGCTTGTGGTTCCTCGACCAGTTAGAAGGGCCGAGTGCAGTCTACAACATGCCTAATGGCATTCGCTTGGCGGGTCCGCTCAATTTCGCCGCTCTGCAGGCCGTCTTTCACGAGATCGTACGCCGCCACGAAGCCTTGCGCACTAATTTCATTGAGCAGAACGGTCGCCCCGTGCAAGTCATCCATCCAGAGGTTGCCTGTGCCCTCGCGGTTATCGATTTGCAACCATTGTCCGAGGCACCCCGGGAAGCCGAACTCCTTCGCCTGGCTACCCAAGAAGCCCGCCGCCCTTTTGATCTCGCCCGCGATCGTTTGTTACGGGTGAGTCTTGTCCGGCTTGCGCCCGACCTCCATGTGCTGCTCCTCAATCTGCATCATATAATTTCTGATGGCTGGTCGATTGGGAATGTGTTGCTGCGTGAAGTCACGACTCTCTACCAGGCGTTCTCGCAGGGGAAGCCTTCGCCATTGCCTCCCCTGCCTGTCCAATATGCCGACTTCGCGTGTTGGCAGCGGGAATGGCTGAACGACCCACGCTTGACCAGTCAGTTAGCCTATTGGCAAAAGCACTTGGCTGATATTCCAGCGCTGCTCGAGCTGCCGACCGATCGCCCGCGACCCTCGGTGCGAACCTTTACTGGCGCGACCCACTACTTCACCATTGAGCCTGCCCTCGTCGAGAGCCTCAAGACGCTGGGTCAGAGCTGTGGCGCGACCCTGTTCATGACGTTGTTGGCTGGCTATGGCGCCCTGCTTGCTCGCTATAGTCGGCAGGACACGGTGGTGGTGGGCTCGCCGATCGCTAACCGTCGCAGTAAAGAAGTCGAACCGCTGATCGGTTTTTTTGCCAACACGTTAGTACTGCGCTTGGACTTCGCCGAGAGCCCGAATGGGCGGGACCTGCTGGCTCAGGTGCGCCGCACCTGCTTGGATGCCTACCGCCATCAAGACGCGCCGTTTGAACGCCTCGTCGAGCTTATTCACCCCGAACGTAACCTGAGCTTCTCTCCCCTCTTTCAGAGCATGTTCATTCTGCAAAATCAGAATGATCGTCGGGCTCATCTGCATCTTGGCGATCTGCAGATGTCAGCGATTCCACAAGACACAGCGGCCTCGATGTTTGATTTGACCCTCAAGCTGGAGGAAAGCGAGCAGGGACTCGCTGGGGAAGTTGAGTACAATACCGACTTGTTCGACGCTCCGACGATTGCACGCTTTGTGACCAGGTATCGGACGCTCTTAGCCGGATTGGCCGCTACGCCCGAGTGTCCGGTCGGACGTCTGCCGCTGCTTGATGATGCCGAACAGCAGCAATTACTGGTGGAGTGGAATGCGACGCAACGCACCTATCCTTTGGAGCAAACGGTCCACGCGCTCTTTACTCAACAGGCGCGACAATCCCCAGACAGGATCGCTCTGGTCCATGAAGACACCGTCATCACTTACGGTGAGCTAGAGAGACGAGCGGCGCAGTTCGCGAGCTATTTGTCTGGCCTGGGAGTCGAGCCGGGCATGTTGGTTGGCCTGTGCGTCAACCGCTCGATTGAGATGGTCGTGAGCCTGCTGGGAATTCTCAAGGCAGGGGCAGCCTATGTGCCGCTTGATCCAGCCTATCCGAAGGACCGCTTGGCCTTCATGATCGCGCATGCGCAGCTTTCGCTCGTCATTACGCAAGAGGCCACAGCCGAGGCGTTGCCAGAAGGGACGGTGCAGCGTATTTACCTCGACCGCGATTGGGCTACGATTGCGGAGACATCCCCGATTAGTCTTGCCGTCCCGTTGTACCCGACCTCTCTGGCCTATGTGATCTACACCTCTGGTTCGACCGGCACTCCTAAGGGCGTTGCTATTTCTCATGCGGCCTTGACCAATTTTCTGCTCGCCATGCGCGAGAAGCCAGGGCTCTCTGCCGACGAGACCCTGCTGGCGGTGACGACCATCTCGTTTGATATCGCAGGGCTTGAGCTGTATTTACCGTTGATCGTGGGAGCGCGGATTGTCCTGGTTGCGCGGGACACGGCTGCAGACGGGTTCCAATTGCTGGAAGTGCTGCGACAGACGGAAGCAACTGTCATGCAAGCCACGCCAGCGACGTGGCGACTGATGTTAGCTGCAGATTGGCATGGCCCACTGCCGCGCCGTATTTTTTGTGGTGGAGAGGCCTTGTCCGGAGACCTCGCCGCTCAGCTGCTAGCCACGAACGCTGAGGTCTGGAATCTCTATGGCCCGACTGAGACCACGGTCTGGTCGACCGCAACGCAAGTTCACGCGCAGACCGACACACACGAAGTGAGAGACGGCAAGGAGTCGATCGGGCGGCCCATCAGTAATACCCACGTCTACATTCTCGACCGCTACTTCGAGCCAGTGCCAGGGGGCGTTCCTGGTGAGTTGTACATTGGTGGGACAGGGTTGAGCCAAGGGTATTTGCGCCAGCCAGCGATGACGGCTGAGCGTTTTCTACCTGATTCTTTTGGCACCGCGCCTGGTGCCCGTGTGTACAAAACTGGCGATGTGGCCCGCTTTCTTGCCGACGGACAAATCGCCTTTCTCGGACGCGCTGATCACCAGGTCAAGATCCGCGGTTTTCGCATCGAGTTGGGAGAAATCGAGGCAGCCTTAGACCGTCACCCGGCGGTTCGCAATGCAGTCGTGGTCTGTCGCGAAGATCAGCCAGGACACCAACAGTTAGTGGCGTATCTAGAAGTTGATCCGTGCTGGCAAGGGAACGAGCACGAGTCTGCAGCCCTGGATGTGGCCCACACCGAGAAATGGCATACCGTCTGGGACCACACCTATCACGCGGCTGAGCCTGCGACCGACAGCGCTTTCGACACCAGCGGCTGGCTCAGCAGTTATACCGGGAAACCCATTCCCGCAGCGGAGATGCAGGCTTGGGTCGATGACACCGTCGCTCGTATCCTGGCGCTGCGGCCCACGCGAATCTTGGAAATCGGCTGTGGAACCGGGTTGCTCCTTGCCCGTCTTGCGCCGCAGGTGCAGCACTATGTCGGCACTGACTTCTCGGCATCGGTCTTGGCCCGGTTGCAAAACCAGGTGGAACAGTCGGGAATGACTGGCGTTGAACTGTTCCGTCGCGCTGCCACTGAATTCGCGACTGAACATGTGCGCGCCTTTGACACCCTCATCTTGAATTCGGTCATTCAGTATTTCCCTGGGGTAGACTACTTCCTCGACGTGTTAGCAGGGGCGATCAATGCGGTGGCGGATGGCGGGCATATCTTTTTGGGCGATCTGCGAGCATTGCCACTGCTCGAACTCCAACATGCGTCGGTCCAGTTCTACCAAGCTGCAGACGATTGTCCGCGCGAGGACCTGAGCCGTCGCGTGGCCAGTCAAACCGAGCGTGAAGAAGAGCTTGTCCTCGACCCACAGTTTTTTTCCACCCTGCAGGCACGCTTTCCCCGCATCAGCCATATCTCACTATTGGTGAAACGTGGACACTTCGCCAATGAAATGACTAAGTTTCGCTATGATGTGATCCTGCGCATCGGGTCCTCACCGCAGACTCCAGCGGTTGTGCCCGATGCCGCTTGTATTGACGCAAGCCACGCACTGACGCTGGAAGAGCTGCGGGAGCAAGTGACGCGCCGACTCGCCTCACAGCCTGACCTTTTCCTCATCCGCAATGTACTCAACCAGCGCGTCGCGGATGACATACGGGTGCTGGAATGGTTGGGAGGAGACTCGGGACCTCTCACTGTCGGGGACATGCGTGCGTGCCTGCGTGAAGAGCCGGGGGCAGGAATTGCGCCAGGGACGCTCTGGGCCCTGGGTGAATCTTTGGGCTACACGGTTGCGTGTGGTTGGGCAGCGCACGAGCCTGGGCGCCGTTTTGACGCACTCTTCTATCGTAACAGTGAGGGTGGCAGTTGCACTGGAGTTCCCATCTGGCCCGCCAGCTCTGAAAGTGGCTTCTCTGCCACCCCGGCACAGTACGCCAACGACCCCGTCCAAAGCATTCGCACTCGTGTGCTGCTGAGCGAACTCCGCCCGCAGCTCGAAGCGCAGTTGCCTGTCTATATGCTTCCCTCAGCCTATATGTGCCTGGAGCAATTCCCGCTCACGCCCAACGGTAAAATCGACCGCCGCGCGTTACCCGCGCCCGCGATGGCTGGACGTGAGGTGCAGTACGAGGCTCCGCGTAACGCTACTGAGGAACGACTTTCCAAAGTGTGGGCTGAAATCCTCGGACTCGAAAATGTCGGTGTCAATGATAATTTTTTCAACCTCGGCGGCCATTCCTTACTCGCCATCCAGCTTATTTCGCGGATTCGCGAGGCGTTCGCGGTCGAACTACCAATTAAGGCGCTCTTTGATGCGCCGACCATTCGCCGCCAGGCTGAGCGCCTCGCTGCACCTTCTGGGAACACCCGACCTGTGTTGCCTCCCGTCCCTGTGCTGTCCCCGCAGGAACGGCAAACCGCGCTGTTATCCTTTGCCCAACAGCGACTGTGGTTCCTCGATCAACTCGAAGGCAATAGTGTCAACTATCATCTTTCCGGTGTGGTGCGCATTGACGGACCTCTGGACGTCCCAGTCCTCACGCGCGTCTTGAGTGAAATCGTGCGGCGTCATGAAGTCCTGCGCACAACCTTTCCCGCACTGCACGGCGATCCTTACCAAACGATCGCGCCAGCAACTCCGTTCCCCCTCCAGGTGCTGCGACTCGACACCTTGCCGCTCCACGCCCAGGAATACGAACTGCGTCATTGGCTCGCCACGGAAAACCAATGTCCCTTTCTTCTCGCTCGCGACCCGTCGATCCGCGCTACCTTGCTGCGTCTCGGGGAGGATTTGCATCTGTTGTCTGTGACCCTGCACCACATCATCTCTGATGAATGGTCGATTGGACTGCTCTTCCAGGAAGTGACGGCTTTATATCGCGCCTTTAGCTACGGCCAGCCCTCGCCCTTGCCCGAACTGCCGATCCAATACGCGGATTATGCGCACTGGCAACGCCAGTGGCTGTCTGACGACGTGCTGCAAACGCAATTGCAGTACTGGACTGAGCAGCTAGCTGGTGCACCGGCAGTGTTGGAGTTGCCGGTCGACCGGCCCCGGCCACCAATGCAACGCTACCGCGGAAGCCGACAGTCTTTTCGCGTGGAGGCAGCGCTCACCTCCCAGGTCAAGCAGCTTGGCCAGAGCGCTGAGGCAACCCTGTTTATGACCTTGCTGGCTGCGTATGGCGTGTTGCTGGCGCGCTGCAGTCGGACCAGCGATCTGGTGATTGGCTCACCGATCGCCAATCGCAACCAAGAGGCGCTGGAAGGGCTGATCGGGTTTTTCGTCAATACATTACCGCTACGGCTGGATCTATCGAAAAACCTCACCGTGAGTGAATTACTCAGGCAGGTGCGACAAACAGCGCTGGCTGCCTATGACCATCAGGATGTTCCCTTCGAGCGCATCGTGGAAGAACTGCAGCCGGAACGTAGCCTGAGCTATGCGCCGCTCTTTCAGGTGATGTTTGTGCTGCAGAATGCGCCGGTGTCCGATCTGGAGATTGCAGGCCTGACGCTGGAGATGGTTGACCCCGAGTCTGTCACCGCCAAGTTCGATCTCACGCTCGTGATCGAGGAAAAGGACGGGGCACTCCTGGGCGTCATTGAGTACAACACTGATCTGTTCGATGAGACGACGATCCTGCGCTTCATCGAACAGTACCGTGCTCTGCTGGCCAGCATGGTGGCCACCCCAGAAGCTCCAATCGTAGAGCTGCCGCTGTTGAGTGCCGTGGAACGACAGCAACTGCTGGTCACCTGGAACTCGACGACCGCCGCGGTTCCGCAACAGCGAACTATTGTCGAGCTGTTTGAGGCGCAAGTGGTGCAGTCGCCGGAGCATATTGCGCTCGTGCATGCGGGAGCGGCGCTCACGTATGCCGCCTTGAATCGCGAGGCGAATCGCGTCGCCCACCAACTGCGGAGGTTGGGTGTCGGCCCGGACGTGTTGGTCGGGCTCTATGTCGAGCCGTCCGTTGACATGCTGATTGGCCTCCTCGCCATTCTCAAGGCCGGTGGTGCGTATATTCCGCTGGTGCCACAGACGCCAGCCGCCCGCCTGGCGTTTATGCTGGAAGAGACCGCAGTCCCAATAGTCTTAACCCAAGACTCATTGATCAATACCGTGCCAGCCACACGCGCACGGGTCTTGAGCATTGAGACGCTGCGGTGCGCAAGCGCACTAGAGAGCAATCTCGACCGGCAAACGCAGCCCGGCAATCTCGCCTATATCATCTACACCTCCGGTTCGACCGGCCAACCGAAGGGAGTGCAGGTGACGCATGAAAACTTGCTGTACTCGACTCATGCGCGGCTGACCCACTATCACGCGCCGTTCTCTGGTTTGCTCCTCCTCCAGCCCCTGGGCTTTGATGTTGCGACAGGCTGCATCTTTTGGACATTGTGTCAGGGGGCGTGTCTCTACGTAGAACCGCGCGACCTTGCCCAAGACCCACAGCAACTCTTGACTCGTATTGTCGAGAGCCAAATCTCTCACATTGTGCTGGTGCCGCTGTTGTATGGGCCCATGGTTGACCTGGCGACTGCCGAACAACTTGTGTCTCTCCAGGTGATCGTCATTGGTGGCGAACAGATGCCGGTGGAGTTGGCACGGCAACACTGGGTCAAGGCGCCGCACGTTGCCTTGTTTAACGAGTATGGACCAACCGAAGCGACTATCTGGAGTAGTGTGTTTGCGGTTGAGAGCGAGACGCAACGGCCGCTCATTCCCATTGGTAGACCGACACCGCACAGTCGCATCTATGCTCTCGATGAACGACGCAATCCGGTGCCAGTCGGCGTCGCGGCTGAGCTGTATATTGGCGGGAGACAAGTCACACGCGGTTATCTGTCCCATCCAGCCTTGACCGCCGAGAAATTTATTCCAGATCCGTTTGCCACTGAACCTGGTGCTCGGCTGTATCAAAGCGGTGACGTGGTTCGTTACCAGCGTGACGGCAATATTGACTTTCTCGGTCGGAGTGACCACCAAGTCAAGATTCGTGGCTTTCGCATTGAACTCGGGGAGATTGAGGCACTGCTCACGCAGCATCCCGCCATACGTGAGGCAGTCGTGATAGTGCACGAACGATCTGGTCGCACTGCAGGTGGGAAGCGCGTCGTCGCGTATGTCGTTCCCGCCACCGCTGCCGTACCCGCAAGCCAGGAATTGCGCGACTACCTGAAAGCTCAACTGCCCGACTATATGGTCCCGTCGGCGTTTATGTTCTTGCAAACGTTGCCGTTAACCGCCAATGGCAAGCTCGATAGACGCGCGTTGCCCGTACCGGACCGCGAGAGCCGAGAGTCGGCATACGTGGCGGCGCGCACACCGACGGAAACCCTGTTAGCTGCGATTTGGGAGGAAGTCTTAGGGATCGAGCAGGTCGGGGTTCACGACAATTTCTTCACCTTGGGTGGCGATTCGATCCTCAGCATCCAAATCATCAGCCGGGCCAATCGGACCGGGTTCGGGCTGACGGTCAAACAGCTCTTCCAGCACCAGACCATCGCCGAACTGGCTCAGGTTGCCCCTGAGCGACAAGTGGTCCATGCCGAGCAGGGGACACTCAGCGGTTCGGTGTCGCTAACCCCGATACAGACCTGGTTCTTTGACGGGTCACCAGCCGAGCCGTGGTATTTTAATCAGGCGGTGTTGTTGGAGATCATTGCTGGCCTCGATGCGGCGAAGGTGGAACGGGCAATCCATGCCCTGCTGATCCACCATGACATGCTGCGTGCCCGTTTCTCCTCGTGCAATGATCACGAAGGCGGGGTGGGGCGGTGGGCTGCTGAGGTGATTGGCAGCAGCGCCACGATTCCCTTCACTGTGCGTGACTACTCCACGCTGTCCGCCGCAGAGCGCAGTGCCGCGCTGTTGGCCGACGCCAAAGAGGCGCAGGCCAGTCTGAACTTGTCTGATGGGCCACTCCTACGGGTGGTGCTCTGCCGTATGGGCAGCGGCCAAGCGGATCGCCTCTTGTGGATCATTCACCATTTGGTCGTGGATGGCGTGTCGTGGCGTATCTTGCTGAGCGACCTTGCTACGGTCTTGACACAATTGCAACGCGCCACGCCGATCGCCTTACCGCCAAAAACCACCTCCTTTCAGTATTGGGCCGAGCGGCTGCAGACCTATGCCGGTTCGCCACAGGCTTCGGCTGAATTCGATTACTGGCTAGAACAGGCAGTGACTCCAACCAAGCGACTCTCTGTCGACCTCTCGTCTAGCATGGAGGAAAACACCCTGGCGTCTGCGGACCACGTCACCTTGTCGCTGTCCGCAGAGCTCACCCGCGCGCTGCTGCACGAGACCCCGCGCGCGTATCACACGCAAATCAATGACGTCTTACTGACCGCCCTGGTCCGCGCGTTCTCCGGCTGGACGGGTGATACCAGCTTGCGTGTCCTGTTAGAGGGCCACGGTCGCGAAGAATTGTTCTCTGAGGTTGACCTGTCGCGAACTGTGGGTTGGTTCACCACTGAGTTTCCGGTTGTCCTGCGCTGTGACGATCAGGAAGGACCAGGCACGTCTCTCAAACGCATAAAAGAAACCCTACGGGCAATCCCCAACCGTGGTATTGGCTACGGACTGTTACGGTACCTCAGTCCAGATGCATCGCTACGCACGGCCTTGAGTGCAGCGCCCGAAGCCGAGGTTAGTTTCAACTATCTTGGCCGCTTTGACCAAGAAGCGCACAGTGAGATCCTTTTGGGGGAAGCGACGGAACCGACCGGTTCTGTGCAGAGCCCCGTGGGGAAGCGTCGTTTTGTCCTGGAGATCAATGGCCTGGTGCGCGACGGACAACTACAGTTGACCTGGACTTATAGTGCCAACCTGCACACCCGGCGGACGGTCGAGCGCCTGGCTCAGGGGTTCTTTGCCGAGTTAGAAGACATTATTCGGCACTGCGGCTCAGCCGACGCTGGAGGATATACCGCTTCTGATTTTCCCCTGGCTACAGTGGATGATGCGACGTTGACTTCCCTGTTCCAACGCTGGGGGAACAAGATTGAGGATGCCTATCAGCTCTCGCCTATGCAGCAGGGCATGATGTTTCACAGTTTGTACGATCGTGGGTCTGGCGATTATGTGATCCAGATGGCGTGCACGATGGACGGAGCATTTCAACCCGAGGCGTTTCGCCGCGCCTGGCAACGGGTCCTCGACCGGCATCCGAGCTTGCGTACGGTGTTTCTGCCCGAAGGCGGCATGGAGGCGCTGCAAGTTGTGCTCCCTGACGTCGCTCTCCCCTGGTACGAATTGGATTGGCGCGGACGCTCCTCTTCACGCGACCATCTCACAGAATTTCTCCGGGCAGACCGCAGGCAAGGGTTTGTGCTGGACACGTCGCCACTCATGCGTTGCACGCTGATTCGGCTGGAAGAACAGCGCTGGCAGTTTGTCTGGAGTCATCACCATCTGTTATCGGATGGATGGTGTCTGCCAATTCTGATGCGGGAAGTCTTGCACTGGTATACGGCCTTTATTGGCCATCAGGAGACAGATTTGCCGCGCCCACGCCCGTACCGCGATTACATAGCCTGGTTAGCGCAACAGGACGTGACGCAGGCCGAAGTCTTTTGGCGAGACACGCTGCGCGGCTTTCACGCCCCCACTACCTTTGGCGTAGACCGACCGCCGACTCGCCAGGGGAGTGACACCACCGTACAAGTCGGCATTGGCGAGCCAGCGTCTGTCTATAAGGAGATGACACTTGCCCTTGACCCGAGCCTTAGTCAGTCACTGCAGCAGCTCGCGCAGAGCCAACGACTAACACTCAGTGTGATTATTCAGGGAGTGTGGGCCGCACTCTTGAGTAGGTACAGTGGTGAGCATGACATCCTGTTCGGTGCGACGGTCTCAGGTCGCCCACCTGCGATTGCCGACGTTGACTCGATGGTCGGCTTGTTTATTAACACCCTGCCAGTGCGGGTGCAGCTCGATGTCACACACACCTGCCTGTCCTTTCTTGCAGCGTTGCAAGAGGCGCAAGTGGCGCGCGAGAGCTATACCTACACACCCTTGGTGGAGTTACATGCCTGGAGCGAGGTACCACCGCGCCAGCCCCTGTTCGAGAGCTTGGTGGTGTTCGAGAACTACCCAATGGATGAGTCGTTGGAGGACCTGGCTGGGGTGCTGTCGATGCGCGACCTGCAACTCCGCGAGCAGACCAATTTTCCGCTCACCTTGACTGCTGCGGTCGCTCCCCGCATTCCACTCAAGATCGCTTATGACACCACGCGCTTTGATGAGACGGCCATCGCGCGGATGCTTGACCATCTCAAGAATATGCTCAGCGGCTTGGTCGCCGAGCCACAGCAAGCGCTTGCGACCTGGGCAGCGACGTCACTCATGGGCGAGAAAGAGCGGCTGCACGTGCTGGTGAGCCGCAACCAAACCCAGGTGAAACATCCCGACCATTGCAAGACGTTCCCAGAGTTGTTTGCGGTTCAGGTTGAGCGCACGCCGTCCCGCACTGCGGTGGTGTTCAGCGATCAGCACCTGAGCTATGAGCGGCTCAACCAACGGGCCAATCAGCTTGCGCATTACTTGCGTGCCTTAGGGATCGGCCCCGGCGTCTTGGTCGCCCTGTATATGGAGCGTTCTGTGGAAATGGTGATTGGCCTGCTGGGCATTCAAAAGGCGGGAGGCGCGTATGTGCCGCTGGATCCGACCTATCCGAGCGACCGCATCGCCTTCATGCTGGAGGATGCGCAGGTCGCGGTGGTCCTTACGCAACCGCAACTCCGTGACGCCTTACCCAAAACCGACGCACATCTAGTGTGCCTGAATGGCACTGGGGATGAAACAGTCGGTTACTGCGCAGAGAACCCTGTCCCGGTCTCGGGCCCCGATGACCTTGCCTATGTCCTCTACACCTCTGGTTCGACGGGAAGACCCAAGGGGGTACAAATTACGCAGCGTGCGTTGGTCAACTTTCTGCTATCGATGGCCAAAGCACCGGGACTCAGCGAGGCAGATGTCCTCCTCGGGGTGACAACGATCTCTTTCGACATTGCCGCGCTTGAACTGTATTTGCCCCTGTTGGTCGGGGCCAGGCTGGTGCTGGTGAGTCGCGACGTGGTCGCCGATGGTTTTCGCTTACTGACCGTTCTCGAAGAGGCTGGCGCTTCTGTCATGCAAGCCACGCCAGCGACGTGGCGCCTGTTACTAGAGGCAGGGTGGCAGGGGGCACCGCTGCGGCGGGCACTCTGCGGTGGAGAAAGTTTTGCCCGCGACCTGGCCGCGCAGATGGTAGACCGGCACGTCGAGGTCTGGAACATGTACGGTCCGACCGAGACCACGGTGTGGTCGTCGATCCATCCAGTCTCACGGCAAGTGAATGACGACGTATCCGAGCCGATTGGTCGTCCCATCGACAATACCCAACTGTACGTCGTCGATCGCTCTCAGCAACTGCTGCCGATCGGCGTACCTGGCGAATTGCTTATTGGTGGGACCGGCTTGGCCCTGGGCTATCTGGGCCGTCCCGCTCTGACGGCAGATAAATTTGTTCCTGATCCATTTGCAACCACGCCCGGTGGTCGTGTGTATCGCACCGGAGATCTGGTCCGCTACCGCGACGATGGCCGCCTGATCTTCCTCAGTCGCCTTGACCACCAGGTCAAAATTCGCGGCTTCCGCATCGAACTGGGTGAAATAGAAGCAGTCCTCAACCAACGACCGGAAATCAAGCAGGCAGTGGTCACGACCTGGGAGGCGAGTGCCAACGATCAACGCCTGGCAGCCTACTTGCTCGCGGAGCCAGGCCACACGCTTGAGCAAGACACCGTCTGGACCTGGCTGCGGGCTAAGTTGCCAGCGTACATGGTTCCCTCGGAGTTGGTGTTTGTCGATACGCTTCCACTCACGCCGAACGGCAAGCTCGACCGTCGGGCGCTGCCTACGCCTCATCGTCAGCAACAGATCGCTTATGTGGCCCCGCGTACGCCGACCGAGGAACACTTGACCCGCATTATGGCAGCGGTGCTGTCCGTGGAACGGGTCGGGATCACCGATGATTTCTTCGCGCTGGGTGGTCATTCACTCCTGGCCACGAAATTCATCGCGCGTATCAAACACGAGTTACGCATCACCGTGCCCTTGCCCTTGTTGTTTAGCGAACCGACGATCGACTGGCTGGCAAGTTATATTGACGTCACCCTGTGGGCCGCGCAGCAACACCGTATGGCGCCTGAGATCGCATTACACGAAGATGAAGAGGAAATCCGCCTGTGAGTTCCATTGACGCACTCATGTCTCAGTTGCGTGAGCTCAATATCACGCTCTGGGTCGACGGTGAGCAGTTGGGTTGTCGAGCTCCCAAGGGGACCTTGACCGCGCAGTTGACCAAAGAGTTATCCGCACGCAAGAGCGACATCGTGCGCTATCTGCAACAGGCGGAGGCGCTGACCGCAACCGCAGGCAGTAGCATCAAGCCTGTGCCGCGACATCAACCGCTCCTCCTCTCATTCGGACAACAACGCTTGTGGTTTCTCGATCGTCTTGAAGGCCCTTCACCAACCTATACGATGCCACTCGCTTTCCGACTCGACGGACCCGTGGATGCCAATGCGTTGCAGCGGGCATTGGTCGAGATCACCGCCCGCCATGAGGTGCTACGGACAAATTTCACTGTCCGTGATCAACACCCAATTGTGCAGATTCACCAGACGGCAGAAGGGTTCTTTACTGCTCGCGCATTGGACGAGCCGTTATCGAGCGCTCGCGCTGAACAAGAGCTGGCGGTTCAGCGGCTGGTCCAGGAAGAAGCGCAGCGCTGTTTCGACCTCAGCGCGGATCGGCTGCTGCACGTGACTTTGGTGCGGCTGAGCGATAGCGCTCACCTGTTGTTACTCACCCTGCACCACATTGTTGCTGATGGCTGGTCTTTGGGGGTGTTCATCCGCGAACTTGCCAGTCTGTATGCGGCCTTCAGCCAAGGGCAGCCCTCTCCTCTGCCGCCACTGCCGCTTCAGTATGTCGATTATGCCCATTGGCAACGTGAGCGCTTACAAGGCGATTTCCTTGCTTCGCAACTCGCCTATTGGCGGACGCAACTGGCTGGAGTTCCCGAAGTGCTTGCGCTACCAACTGACCGCCCCCGGCCCCCGATCCAAACCTATCGCGGCTGCAGTCTGAGTGAGCTGCTGGACGCTGGATTAACGACTCGGCTGTACGCGCTCAGCCAGACTTCGGGAACAACGCTGTTCATGACCCTCGCTGCCGGGTTCGCGATCCTGTTGTCGCGCTACAGCAGCCAGCCCGATATTGTCATTGGTACGCCGATCGCAAATCGCAATCACCCAGACCTTGAGGGCTTGATTGGGCTGTTTATCAATACTCTGGTGCTGCGCTTCGATCTTTCCGGCGATCTGTCAATGCAGGATTTCCTCGCCCAAGTGCGGCAGACCTGTCTGCAAGCGTATGACCATCAGGATGTACCCTTCGAGCAACTCGTCGATGAACTGAAGCCACCCCGCACGCTCAGTCACTCGCCCCTCATCCAGGTCGCATTTGACCTGCAGAATACGCCGATGGACAAGGTCGAGATGGCTGGCTTGACCGTGCGATCTCTGACTCAGCCAGCGATTGCTTCAAAGTTCGACCTGAGTTTGTCGATAGAGGAAACCGGTGCGCAACTCTCTGCACTGTTGACGTATAATCCCGATCTGTTCGATGAGGCGACCATCCGCCGCATGATGAGCCACTATCAGGTGCTCTTGGCAGGAATAGTCGCTGCTCCACAATCGCCTCTGTCCCACCTGCCCCTTTTGAGCGAGGAGGAACGACATCACAGTGTGTATGCCTATAACGAGACAAAGACGACGTATCCGAGTGAGCAAACGGTGCTCACCCTGTTTGAAGCATGGGCAGGCCAGGTGCCGGACCGTGTGGCGCTGAGCTTTGCCGACCAGTCGCTGACTTATGGTCAGCTACGGCAACGGGTGAACCAAGTGGCCGCGTATTTACAGACTGTGGGTGTCGGTCCAGAAGTACTCGTAGCCTTATGCATGGAACGCTCACTGGACATGGTCATCGGGCTCTTAGGTATCCTAAAAGCCGGAGGAGCCTATATTCCGCTTGATCCAGCCTATCCGCAGGAACGGCTCGCGCGCGTACTTGAGGACGCCCGCCCGGCGGTGATTCTCACCCAGGAATATCTGGAAAGCGGCTTACCGAGAAGCGCAGCCCAGGTGATTTGCCTCGACCGCGATTGGCCTGTCATTTCCGCTTTGGATCGAGGCTGTGTACGTCCGTCGCTCACACCCGACAACATCGCTTATGTGATCTATACCTCGGGCTCGACCGGGCGACCCAAGGGCGTGCAGGTCAACCATCGCGCCTTGCTGAACTTCCTCGTTTCCATGCGCGAGGAACCTGGGTTCACCGAACAAGATGTGATCCTCGCGATCACCACCATTTCCTTTGATATTGCTGCACTGGAAATCTATCTGCCCCTGACCGTGGGTGCGCATCTCGTCGTGGCCGGACGTGAGACTGTCCGCGATGGCCGACAGTTACAAGCTGTGCTGCAGAGCCGGAGTGTGACGTGCATGCAGGCGACGCCAGCTACGTGGCGCGTCCTGGTTGAAACAGGGTGGGAACCGCTGTCGCCCTTCACTGCACTGTGCGGCGGGGAAGCATTACCTGTCGCGTTGGCTCAGCAACTCTTGCGCAAGGGCGTGCGACTGTGGAATCTCTATGGTCCGACCGAGACCACGATCTGGTCGGCTGTCCGTGAGGTCAAAGACAAAGAGTCAGGGGACACTGATGGGCGTGTCACAGAGGGTGTCGAGCCGATCGGCCATCCGATTAACAATACGCAACTCTATATTGTAGATTTGCATACGCAGCCCCTGCCCATTGGTATCCCTGGAGAGTTGTATATCGGCGGCGACGGCCTTGCGCGTGGCTATCTGAACCAGCCCACACTGACAGCCACCAGCTATGTGCCAGACCCGTTCTCTACTGTTTCTGGGTCACGTCTGTATCGCACCGGCGATCTCGTCCGCCGTGTCCCCGATGGGCGCATCGATTTTCTCGGACGGATCGACTTTCAAGTCAAGATTCGTGGCTACCGCATTGAATTGGGAGAGATTGAAACGGGACTGAGCCAGCAGCCGGGTATCAAATATGCCGTTGTCTTAGCTCGGGAGGACACACCGGGTGACAAACGTTTGGTGGCCTATCTCCTTGCCTCGGACGAGCCACCGCCTGCAATCGACCAACTCCGCGCGCGCCTGAAGGACATCCTCCCGGAATATATGGTTCCCGCCGCATTTGTCTTTCTCGACGCCATGCCGCTGACACCCAATGGCAAGGTTGATCGTAAAGCACTCCCTGCGCCAGACCAGGGTCGACCGGAGTTGCATGCGTCCTTTCTCGCGCCTCGCAGTGAGTTAGAACGGACGATCGCCGATATTTGGCGGCAGGTGCTCAAGGTCGAACACGTGGGTATTGACGATAACTTCTTTGATTTGGGCGGTCACTCGCTACGCATCACCCAAGTGCATGAGGCCTTGCGTACGCAGGTCGCACAACCGTTGCCTTTGGTCACACTGTTTCAATACCCCACAATCCGCACTCTTGCCGGATGGTTGAGCCAAGAGGAGGCGAGCGCTCCTATTCACCTGCGACCGCGGGCACGCAGCATCAGCAACCAAACCCAGGAGATCGCCATTATTGGGCTTGCCGGTCGCTTTCCGGACGCAGACGATCTGCAGACCTACTGGCGCAACCTGCGTGAGGGCCGCGAGTCGATTCGCTTCTTCTCTGACCAGGAACTCCTTACTGCTGGTGTTGAACCGGAGCTGATCTCCCAGCCGAATTACGTCCGTGCTAACGGCTGTTTGTCTGATATCGCCAGTTTTGATGCGGCCTTTTTTGGCTTCACGCCAGCCGAGGCCGAGGTGATGGACCCGCAGCATCGGCTCTTTCTGGAAAGCGCCTGGCATACCCTCGAACATGCCGGGTATGGGGTGACGCAGAACGGCACCAGGATCGGCGTTTTTGCCGGATGCAGCCATAACGGCTATCTGATACACAATCTGTTACCTCACCTATATTTGACTGAGCAACCCGGTATTTACCAGGTCATCCTCGGCAACGATAAAGACTTTCTCCCAACCCGCACCTCTTATGCCTTGGACCTGAAAGGACCGAGTGTCAACGTCCAGACTGCCTGCTCGACCTCACTGGTGGCTGTGCACTTGGCCTGCAAAAGCTTACTCGACGGCGAGTGCGAGATGGCGTTAGCTGGCGGCGTAGCGCTGAAGATTCCCCAAGTGTCTGGCTACGTCTATCAGGAGGGCATGATCCACTCACCCGATGGTCACTGTCGCGCCTTCGACGCCAACGCTCAGGGGACGACCTGGGGCAGTGGGGTCGGCATTGTCTTGTTGAAACCACTTGCCGCCGCCCGTGCTGATCGTGACACCATTTATGCGGTGATCAAGGGCTCCGCGATCAATAACGATGGCGCAGTGAAAGTCGGGTTTACTGCGCCGGGAGTGCAAGGCCAGGCGGAAGTCATTGCCGAGGCGCAAGCGCGGGCTGGGGTAGACCCCGACAGTATCTCGTATATCGAAGCGCATGGCACCGGCACGCCTATGGGCGATCCTATAGAAATCGCGGCCCTCACGCGGGCGTTTCAGGAGGGGACGCAGCAGCAACAGTTCTGCGCTGTGGGTACGGTCAAAACCAATATCGGCCATCTCGACACGGCAGCCGGGATTGCCGGGCTGTGCAAAACCGTGCTGGCCCTCCAGCATCAGCAAATTCCCCCGACCCTCAACTTTCACCACGCCAACCCGGAGATTGACTTCGCGCATAGCCCTTTTTACGTCAACGACCAGCTTCGCGCCTGGCCGGTCAATGGCACACCTCGACGGGCCGGCGTGAGTTCATTTGGCATCGGCGGAACCAATGCCCATCTGATCGTCGAGGAAGCTCCTGCACCGGAACCCTCTTCTTCCTCGCGACCGTGCCAGCTCCTCATCGTATCAGCGCGCAGCCAGACGGCAGAGAGCGATATGCGTAGCAATTTGTCGGCGCATCTTCGCAACCAACCTGGTCTGGCGATTGCCGACGTTGGTTACACCCTCGCAGTGGGGCGTCGGCAGTTCGCCCACCGGAGCGCAGTGGTGTGTCGTGATGGCGAAGATGCGGTGGTGGCTCTGCACGCGAGTGACCGCCTGCGGTCTGGCCAGGTACAAAAAGTAGGAACAGAACAAACGGTGATTTTCATGTTCCCCGGTCAAGGCGCGCAATATGCGGGCATGGGAGCGGAACTCTACCGTACGGAAGCGGTCTTCCGCCAGCAGATCGATCAGTGTGCAGAACTACTGCAGGAGGAGCTCGGGCTCGACCTCCGCCAGGTCCTGTATCCACAACCGCAAGACATGGCGGCTGCGACGGCGCAAATGGCACAAACGTGGCTGACCCAACCAGCGCTGTTTGTCACGGAGTACGCCTTGGCGCGTCTGTGGATAGCGTGGGGAGTGACGCCACGCGCCATGATTGGCCACAGTCTGGGCGAGTACGTTGCTGCCTGTCTGGCTGGAGTGTTCGACTTGAAAACCGCGCTGCAGCTTGTCGCCCGCCGAGGGAGGCTGATGTGGGAACAACCACAAGGAGCGATGCTCGCGGTTTCCCTGTCAGCAGCGGATGTCCGCCCCTTACTCACAGACAGTGTCTCGATCGCTGCAGTCAACACACCTGGGGAGTGCGTGGTGTCCGGTCCGACTCCGGCGCTTGAGGCGCTGGCTGCGCGGCTCGAAAAGGACGGGGTTCCCTGCCGTTTCCTGCAGACCTCGCACGCTTTTCACTCGGCGATGATGGAGACGGTGGTCACGCCCTTCACCAAGATCTTGGAGAACGTACAACTAAATCCGCCGACATTGCCGTTTGTCTCCAACCTGACCGGCAGGTGGATTCGCGCCGATGAGGCCACTGACCCACACTATTGGGCACAGCACCTGCGCTGCACAGTCAACTTCGCAGCAGGGATCGCCACCATATTGGACCAGCCGAATCGACTCTTGCTGGAAGTTGGTCCGGGGACCACCCTGGGTGGCTTTGCGCGACGGCAACCCTTAGCCAAAAATGGCCATACGGTACTCGCGTCTCTCCGGCGTCCGGACCCCAAGCGACACAGCGACGGACGTAGTGGAGAAACATGGACGCTCCTCGATAGTCTGGGGCAGTTGTGGACCGCAGGAGTCGAGGTTGATTGGTCGGCGTATTATGGGCACGAACGCCTGTCGCGCATTCCGTTGCCTGGCTATCCCTTTGAGCGACAGCGTTATTGGATCGACGCTCCTGATCTCGCAACGCTCACCCGTCAACACAACCCACACAAAAAGCAGCCGTTCGAGCAGTGGTTTTACCTCCCTGGTTGGAAGCCGACGCTCACTCCGCGTGCGATTGGCTCTGAAGATTTCGCGGGCGCGTCTCGCCTGTGGCTGGTACTGAGTGACAATACCGAACTGAGCCAGCGAACGATCGCCAAACTGCAACACGAGGGCCAAGAGGTCATCACTGTTTTCCAGAGCAATCGTTGCGAGCGAAGCGGGCAGACGTTTTGGCTCCGACCCCTCGCGCCTGACGATTACGAGTTCATGATTCAAGCCATAGGTGAGCGCTCCATCTATAAGATCCTCCATTTGTGGAGTCTCTCGGTGAGTGATGAACAGGGGCCGGATTATTTTGCCCGAGCTCAGGAAGGGGGCTATTACAGCCTCTTGTTCTTGGGGCGTGCCCTCGCCAAGCAGCAGTCGTGCCCAGGCACGACCATAGCGGTGATTACCAACCATGTGCATGATGTGAACGGTCTTGGCGAAGTCTGTCCAGAGAAGGCGACGCTCCTCGGCCCGTGTTTGGTCATGCCCCAAGAAATGCCGCAAATAACCTGTCGGTGCTTGGACATCGTACTTCCGCAGCAGGGGAGGGACGTACCAGCCAGTGATGTTGAGAGTCTCGTGGGTACTGTGCTCGCGGAACTTGAGGTTGGGCCTGGCGATCCGTTGGTTGCCTACCGAGGCCAGCGCCGACTGGTGCCGCGCTTCGACCGTGTGACGCTCGATGCCGAGGTGAGCCCTGTCAGACGGCTGCGCCAGCAGGGAGTGTATGTCATCACTGGCGGTTTGGGAAATGTGAGCCTGAGGCTCGCGAGATATTTGGCTGAAACAGTACAGGCGCGGATTGTGCTTTTGGGCCGGTCATTTTTTCCCGCACCTTCGCAGTGGGATCCTTGGCTGCAATGTCATCCCGAGCACGATGAGCTCAGTTGCAAGATTCGCCTGATGCGAGAGATTGAGGCGATGGGAGCTGAGGTACTCTTGGTGCGCGCTGATGTGGCCGACGAACAAGAGATGCGCGCCGCATTCGCAGAGGTGCACGACCGCTTTGGGGTGATTCATGGGGTTATTCATGCGGCTGGTAGTCTCGATGATTCCTCCTACGTCACCGCGTTCACGGACGTGGGGCAAAACGAATCGCAGGTGCAATTTACCGCCAAGGTGCACGGTCTGTATGTCCTGGAAAAGCTCTTGCAGGGACACGCCCTCGATTTTTGTCTGGTGACCTCGTCGAATTCCGCGGTGTTAGGCGGTGTGGGATTTACCGCGTATAGTGCCGCCAATAGTTTTATCGACGCCTTTGTTGCGAGACAGAACCGACAGGGAAGAACCCCGTGGCTCAGTGCCAACTGGGATGCCTGGCCTGCTGAGCAGCCTGCACAGATGTCGACTGCGACAGAGTTGTCCATGACACCGGTAGAATCCGTCAAGACGTTTCAGCGGCTGGTTTCTTGTGTCGCGGCTGGCCGCCTGATCATTGCCACCGGTGACCTCCAGGCGCGATTCGACTACTGGGTACGTCGTCAAGGTGATCTGGCAGGACACCGCACACCTGCGCCGGGTGCTGACCACGTACGGCCCGAACTGACCACGACCTACGCCGCCCCGACCGGCGAGGTGGCAAGTCAGCTCGCGGCGCTGTGGCAGCAGCTTTTGGGATTCGCCACCGTAGGCATCCACGACGACTTCTTTGAGTTGGGTGGCGACTCGTTGATGGCTATTCGACTCATGGCCATGATCAAAGAACGCTTTGGCAAACGGTTACCGATTAGCGTGTTATTAGCGAACCCCACCATTCACCACTTGGTGGAAGTCTTGGAGGAGCCAGAAAGCGCATTTGCCTTCTCACCACTGGTGACGCTGCAAGCTAAAGGTACGCGCCAAGCGTTTTATTGTGTTCCCGGAACCGGGGGGAACGTCCTCTATTTTCATGAGTTCGCGCGCTGCCTGGCAGAATATGGCCATCCGTTTTACGGGTTCCAAGCCTTGGGACTTGACGGTCATATCCCACCACTGACCAGGATTGAGGAGATCGCCGCGCAAAACATCCACGCGCTGCAACAGGGGCAACCCCAAGGACCTTATTATCTGGGTGGACACTCGTTTGGCAGTTGGGTGGCGTTGGAGATGGCACGGCAATTACAAACAAATGGTCACCAGGTCGCCATCGTCGCCATTCTCGACACCGGGGTGCCGTCGGTACGAGATCTCTCGGCGATGGGAGGATGGAATGACACGCGGTGGCTCATCGCGCTCGCCGATACGCTGAGCCGGATGTACGAAAACCCCGCCTCTTTGCACTATGACGACCTCGCTGCCCTGACCTGGACTGCGCAAATCGAAGTGCTCACTCGTACGATGGAAACGCTCGGTATTATCCAACCCGGGACTGACGCGAGCGAAATCCGTGGCTTTGTGGAAGTGTACAAAACCCAGGCGCAGATCCGCTATCATCCCGAACCCTCTCCTCGGGTCCGTGTGGCGTTGTTCCGCGCCCGCGAGCCGCACGCTGATTTTTTATCGGGCATGCCAGAATCCGTGAAGAATGATGAAACCTGGGGCTGGCAGCGCTACAGCGACGGGCAACCGATCGTGGAATATGTTCCAGGCAATCATCTCACTATGATGAACCAGCCCCACGTGCGTCAGCTTGCGGAACGCTTACATGTGGTGTTGTCTGGGATATAGAGGGGCGCAGAATTCCCTACACTATTGTAGTATTAGGAGAGACGTGGATACCCTATCCCCGCTCCACGCCGGTCTTTTTCACATAGAGTTACTGCAATGGTAATCGCTCTTCCTCAACTACCTCAAGGTGCCCCTGTCCAGTCAGCGTGGTCAGATCGATGTCGGCGATGCAGCGCACTTTCACGAAATTGAGGGTGACCCCGCCGACGAGGCGAGCTATGCCAGTTTGCTTGTCAAAGTCAGCGCGACTCAGATCACTCGCCTGGGGATCAAGTCTCACTCCGAACTCTGTTCCCCCTTTGGTTGCGGGAAACTTTATTTGTACATATCCTCTGTCGATACATTGTTGCAGGATCTTGGCTGTTTTCTGCGGACGAAGACTCACTTCGACTGGGTGGCTTCCTGCAGCTAAGCGTTGCACCAGGTCATCCTTGGTACTTTCTTCGGTCGCCTTCCCACCAGCATGGGGCTCGGGGCGGGGGGCGCGCGCGGCCTCTGCCATTTGTTTGCGCAGACTCAGTGGTCGCATGTCGGTCCATACAGTTTCGATGTGAGCCAAACATTCGGCTTTAAGCCCGCTTTTCCCGGCGTCTTTCCAACCTAGCGGGTTCTCACGATCGGCGGGAAGGATGGAGTATTGCTCTTCGTGATTCACTACGACCTTGTAGATGGTGGTATCTTCTTGTTCTTCTCTTGGCATGTGCTCCTCCTACTTGCTTGATCAAGGATGATGTGGATGGCAATCACTAACTGTTTATGAGTTCTCTGAGTGTGACGAGTTGCGCTATGTCATATTTTCAGTCCGGCTGATACATCTCATTCTACGCCAATACGCTCGCAATCGATCGTAGCAGCACGTCGCGGTCTGAACGTAGGAAGAAATGATCTCCGGGAAACAGATGCAGTCTCGCGACTCCCGTCGTATGTTCTCTCCAGACCTCAACTTCTTGTGGCAACACCTCGATATCTTGGCGACCGGCGTACAATATGAGGGGGCAATTGAGTGGTGATTCAGGAACAAAGCTGTAACGGTCGCACATGGTAAAATCCGCACGCAACACCGGCAATGCGAGCTTGCGCAGTTCTGGATGTTCAAATACCCCGTCGGGAGTGCCGCCAAGACGACGCACTGCTCGGATGAATTCTCCATCAGGCAGACCAGAGAGGGGTTGTCGACGTAACGGTAAATGCGCGGCCCGGTGAGCTGAGAGGAAGAGAGCGCGCGGCAAGGGACCGTCGTGTCGCCGCAAAGCCCTGGTCAGTTCGAACGCCAATAGCGCACCCATGCTGTGGCCGAACAGGGCGAATGGTTTCTCAGCGTAGGCGAGGATCTCGTGAGCAAGGCGCTCGGCTAACACTCCGACATTGGTGTAGAGCGGTTCGCTCAGGCGATTCTCCCGTCCGGGAAGTTGTATTGGGCATACTTCGACCATCTGGGGAAGTGCTGGTCCCCAGGTGCGATAGATCGACGCAGCGCCCCCAGCAAAGGGGAGACAAAACAGCCGCACTTGAGCCGTTGGCTTGGGGAATGGACAGGTAATCCAAGCGTTGAATTTCGTCTGTCCCGGTGGTGAAGAGGTCCCTATAGTACGACCAAAAGAGGAATCGGGTAACAAGCGCGGATTTCGTGTGTGCTCTCCCATCGGTTCAGGCCTCGTCACTGAGAAGTTCGTTGAGCTCCGCCAACAGCGCTTGCGCAGTAGCGAGCGGAGAGTTGTTACTGGGTTCGGGTTGCACGGGATTGCGCGGCGGTGAGGTCGCTGGCTCAATGTCGGCGAAGAATTCACCCAATTGTGTCTCGACGTAATTGACGATGTCATTCACAGTTGGATAGTTAAACACCAGACTCACCGGCAAAGGCCGTTGCAGGTCGCTGGCAATGGCATTGCGCATTTGTACTGCCATCAAGGAGTCCAAGCCTTGATCGATCAGCGGTTTAGTGAGATCCAACGGCTGGGAGTCAGAGACACCCAGAACCCGCCGTACGGTATTGTGCACGAAAGTGCTCAGAATATGTTTGCGGTTTTCTGGCAGGGCGAACCTGAGAGGGCCCAGTATGTCTGGTGAGCCGGTGCCATTGGTCGTAACCGTCGCTGATACGACGGTACTCAAGCTATGATGGCGATTTTCTGGCAGGGGGTGCTTGAGCTGGCCGAGTATCTCCGGTGAGCCGTTTCCGTTGGTTTCGCTCACGACTAATCGAGACGTGCGCATCAGCTCTGCAAACAGGCTGTGTGGCTCAGTGAGTTGACTGAGATAGGTTTGCCAATTCCAATTCATGGCGATGACCTGCGTCACGTCACCGGTTACAATCTTCCCCAACAGCGCAAGCCCATCACCAGGTTTGATACCAACAAAGCCCTGGCGGCTCATGCGCTGCTGAATAGCGGGGTCAGACATCGCTATGCCGATCTGAGCCCACGGTCCCCAGTTGATACTGGTGGCGACCAATCCTTTTGATCTCCGATAGTGGGCTAGCTCATCGAGAAACGCGTTGGCAGCGGCATAGTTTCCCTGGCCCTGATTGCCCAGCACGGAAGCAGCCGATGAAAACAAGACAAAAAAATCTAAGTCAAGGTTCTGAGTATGCTCGTGGAGCAACCAGGCCCCATCGACTTTCGCCGGCAGGACGCGCTGGAAGCGTTGCCAGCTTTGTTCGATGAGCATACCGTCTTCAATGCCTCCGGCACAGTGAATGACTCCACGTAAACTTGGCAGGCTCTTATGGATCTTGCCGAAGACCTCGGTCATGGCATCGCGATCGGAGACGTCAGCCTGAACGACATGGACCTTAACCCCCGTCTGTTCCATATCCTTGATGGCTTCTCTCGCTATTTGTGAAATCTGGCGACGAGCCACGAGGATCAGGTTTCGCGCCCCCTGTGTTACCAGCCATCCCGCTGTGCGGAGTCCTAAGCCACCCGTACCACCGGTGATGAGGTAACTGGCATCCGCGCGGACAACTGTCTGATTGCCGCTCGCGAGTTCAGGCTGCTGGAGCAAGCGGGTGACATAGCGAACGCCCTGGCGCCACGCTATCTGCGCCCCTTCATCAGCAGCGTTGAGGGTTGCCAACAGGTCAGTAGCATCAGGTGCACTCGCTGTCGGGTCGAGGTCGACACAGGTGCACTGTAGTTCAGGGTGTTCAAGCCTCACAACTTGACCGAGTCCCCATAACGGTGCCTGCTGCAGGTGGGGGAGGGCAGGTTCAGTGCCCACCGACTGTCCACCACGGGAGATCAACCACAGCCGTGGTTGGTGAGCCCAGTTCGCCTTGACTAGAGCTTGGACCAGATACAAGGTGCTTGCACACGTGAGAGTTTGGCCTTGGAAGCGCCAATCCTCACACTCGAGGCTCGATTCGTCTACGCTCCACAAATGCACCACGCCGTCATACGCCCTCGCCTTGCCAACACTCTCTACGAGTAATCGCGTAAAATCCTGCGGCTGCGTTGGGTTAATACAATAGTCATCGAGCGCATTCACGGAATAGATCTGGCCTGGAGCCACAAGCACGCAACGTGCGCCTTGCGCTCGCAACTGTTGCGCCAGCTGATAAGCGGTTCCCTGCTGGTCCGCGAAAATCAACCACTGCCCTGGCTTATCAGTAAGTCGGCGTGGATGGTCAACGGCTATCGGCAGCCAGGATCTCTGGTACAAGCGGTCATCGGCCGTGACAGGCAGATGTCGCAGGACGGCGTCATGCTTGGCAGGCCGTGCTTCCAAGCCAACGAACTCCAGCGTCGCCTGCCCATGCTGATCGTATATCCGCACATCGGCAACGAGACGGCGTGTTTCTCCGGCATCACGCAAAGTGACGTGCGCCCACGATTGCGTAGGATCCGGCTCTTGGTGCACGCGCACTTCCTCAATGCGGAAGGGGAGCCAGGTCTCACCCTCTGCCAGATCCGCAGTGACCAGTGCTAAGCTCAAGCAAGCATCGAGAAAACCTGGATGGAGCAGCTTCGCATCGAGCCCTCCCAATGATTCGGGAACGCGGAGCCTGCAGACCGCCTCTCGCTCTCCCCGTCGCAGGCCCTCGAACCAGCGATAACTCGGGCCTAGGTCGATATGACGAGCGGCCTGGGTAGCGAAGAACGTGTCAACCGAGACATCTTGCTGACAGCGTTGCCAGACGACCTGCTGCGCCTCGACATTGGCGCGAGTGACTTGATGTCCCCAATGGACGACAGCTTCGACGTGGGTGGACACGCTGGGCTCGGCTTCATATGTTGCCTCGGCAAAGCTCACGAGTTGCAAGGTCGTGGTTTCTCCTGCTGGCGTGAGTATCACTTGCACAGTCCGTGACTGCCCTTCAGGAATAATGAGCGGTTGCAGGAAGTAGATATCTTTCACCGCATACGCGCCGTGACCGCGGGTTTGTGAGATGGCCGCCAGGAGCATTGCAATATAGCTGGTGCCAGACACGAGCGTTTTACCGAACACACGGTGATCTTGCAAGAAAGGTAAAGCCTGTGTACTGAAGTGATTTTCGTAAATCGTGATCTTCAGTGTTGGCAGATGCAGCTTCGTACCCAGGAGTGAGTTTGTGCTGATGTGGCTCTGGGAAGAGATATGTACTTCACGGTCTGCGCTGGCCGGTCGATCAAGCCAGTAGCGCTGGCGCTCGAATGGATAGGTCGGTAGTGGGACCCGACGGCGCTGATAATCACTGTCGAAACCTGTCCAGTCTACCGGGGCGCACACGGCCAAGCGGCCCAAGCTAAACAAAAGTTGCTGCCAATCCGACTGTCCCTGACGCAGACTCGGAAGCCAGACAGCCGTATCCGACTCTACACAGCGCGCCCCCATGCCGAGTAACGTGGGCTTTGGTCCAATCTCGATAAACGTTTGGTATCCCCGTTGAGCAAGAGTCTCCATACCAGACCGGAATTGGACAGGCTGCCGGATATGGCGACACCAGTACTCAGGGGAGGCAATCTCGTCGGCTATGACCTCACCAGTGAGGTTGGACACGATCTCGATCTGTGGCGCCGCATATGCGATCTGTGCAGCAACGCGAGCGAAGTCATTGAGCATGGGCGCCATTAGCGGCGAGTGGAAGGCATGCGAAGTATTCACTTTCTGTGTTGTAACCCCGGCCTCATGCAATCGACTGCGAATGCTTGCCACTGCCTCGGTGCGACCGGAAATCACAGTATGGTCAGGACCGTTCTCGGCGGCAATGGCAACCTGACTGCTAAAAGGAGCGAGACATGGCTGAACCTGGGCTTTACTTGCAAACACAACGAGCATCTCGCCGTCGTGCGGCAATGCCTGCATCAGGCGAGCTCGGTGCGTCACCAACGTGAGTCCGTTCTCCAGGCTGAATACTCCAGCAATACAGGCGGCAACATATTCACCGAGACTGTGTCCCATAACGATGGAGGGGGTAATGCCCCACGACTTCCATAGTTGGGCCAGCGCATATTCCAGCGCGAAGAGTGCGGGTTGGGTGTAGGCAGTTTCGTTGAGGGGTGAGGTACTGGGGTCCGCCGGATACAAGACGTCGAGTAACTGCACGTCGAGCATGGGCCGCAAGATTTCCGCACAGTGGTCGAGGTGTTGGCGAAAGATGGGCTGGGTCTCATAGAGTTGGCGTCCCATTCCCACACACTGTGATCCCTGGCCGGTAAAGAGAAACGCGATCCGATCGTGCGCTTGGGTGGTTGCCTGGCCTCGTATCGCGCGGCTCTCGCCGCTGGCTAGTCGGCTGAGGTCGTCGCGCAGTTGTGCAACGGACTCGGCAACCACTGCCAAACGGTGCTCAAAGAGCTTGCGACCGGTATTGGCGGTGAAACAGATATCCGCCAGTGAGGTTTCGGGGTGATCCGTGAGAAACCGAACGTAGCGGCTGGCCAACTCCGACAAGGCCGTCTCCGTACGTGCGGACAGCACCAGGATGTGCTGCGGACGTTCTACCGTATTTTCCACCGCCGCCATGGGTGGCGCTTCCTCAAGAATGACGTGGCTGTTGGTGCCACCAATACCCAACGAGTTCACCCCAGCACGCCGCGGGGAACTTGTCGCTTTCCATGGCGTGGGCGTCGTGGCAACGTAAAATGGACTGTTCTCGAAGTCGATGCCAGGATTGGGTTTTTGAAAGTGGAGGGTTGGCGGGATCATCTGGTGTTGGAGCGCAAGGACAGTCTTAATGAAACCGACCATTCCTGACGCGATCTGCAGATGGCCGACATTGGTTTTGACTGAGCCAAGGGCGCAAAATCCGCTTTCCGTGGTGTGCGCGCGAAACGCCTGGGCCAGAGCATTCACTTCGATCGGGTCGCCCATCTCAGTGCCAGTACCGTGAGCCTCAACAAAGCCTATGGTATCGGGGGCGACATCAGCGATTGCCATCGCCTCGGCGACAACAGTCGCCTGCCCCTCGGCGCTGGGCGCCATATACCCGACCTTCATCCCACCATCATTGTTGACGGCAGAACCTTTGATGACCGCAAAGATGTGGTCGCGGTCGCGCACCGCATCTTCTAATCTTTTGAGTAACACCACGCCAACACCACTGCCGAAGATCGTTCCTTTGGCCTGTGCGTCAAAGGCGCGACAGTGGCCGTCGGGAGAAACAATCATGCCGTCCTGAAACAGATGGCCTGCGCGATGCGGCACTTGCACAGACGATCCAGCCGCGAGGAACATATCGCCTTCGCCACTGAGGAGCGACTGGCAGGCAAGGTGGATCGCGACCAAGCCGGTGGAACAAGCAGTTTGCACATTGATGCTCGGACCGCGCAGATTGAGTTTGTAGGAGAGTCGCGTTGTCAGGTAGTCCTTGTCATTGGCGACCATGAGTTGGAAGCCGCCCATCGAGTCCAGGGTCGTTACCCGCAGGCTATCGTGTGTATCCAGGGTGTCGCGGTTGGGGTAGACATTGTTGAGTAGGTAGGTGTTCATGCTCGCCCCGGCGTACACACCAATTGCTCCTGGATAGGTAAGCGGGTTGTAGCCTGCAGTTTCGAGCGTTTCCCAGGCGCACTCAAGTAACAGTCGGTGCTGTGGGTCCATCAATGTGGCTTCGCGGGCGGTATAGCCAAAAAAACCAGCGTCAAAGCTTTCGACATCCGACAAGAGGGGACTCGCCGGCACATAGTTCGGATGGCGGGCGACGGCCGGATCAATTCCTGAGCCGAGGAGTTCATCCTCGCTAAAGAACGTAATCGACTCGACTCCTGTAGCGAGATTACGCCAGAAGTCATCCAGGGTGTCGGCTCCGGGAAAGCGACAAGCCATGCCAACCACCGCGATCATGCCTTTGTCCTCGGAGACGCGGAAGCGGTTGCGCGCTTGCGCGCGTTCCATCCCGCGTTGTGGTGCTGTGTCTTGAGAGCCGCCATTGCTCAGCAGTTGGACGAGTGAGTGGATGGTCGGACATTTGAAGAGATCGACCAACGTGAGTTGCGAGCCAAACATCTGCGTGAGCCGAGTGTGGGCCTGGACCAGAAGCAGCGAATGGCCGCCGAGTTCAAAAAAGTTGTCATGGACCCCAACCTCGGGCACCTCCAGAATGTCCTGCCATACCTTAGCGATCTGCAGCTCCATCTCAGACACCGGCACCTGGCGCGCTGCCGCTTCCGGCTCCTGCCCCTGTGCAAGTCTCTGCAACCGATGCACATCGATCTGGCCGGCTGCGGTGAGCGGCATCTCAGGCAGATGCTGTAGCGCACTATCAGGACGACAGCCGGGATGACGTCCGAACTCGTCCTCGCTAAACAGGCGCTCGTAAAAGGGGTGCTGTTTGTAACGCTGCTGATGGTGGTACGAACCATGAGTAAAGTCGCGGCGCTCACCGTTGGTGCGGACGAGGGTGCCGTTGATGACAAAGTCGGGATTGAGCCCATTGTCGCACACCGTCCGCGTAATCTTCGCCGTGATGCGGTCACCCGGAGTGACGTCGATGCCAGGACAGAACACGGGCATATACACTGGCAGCCAACTGTACTCATGTTCAATGATGTCGATGACTTCGCAGTCGATGGTCTGCAGGTTCAACCACACGAGGAACCCGTCAAATCGCGACGCCTGATCAATGACCAACTCAATCTCGTGCTGTTGCGCAAGCGGAATCGTCTGACTGAAGTCCAAATCCTCGAAGACTGCCGAGTTAGAGAGCAGATGGGTGTGCGGGAACTTCTTGATACAGACCCTGAGATCGAAGGGATAGCCGATCTGGGCAAAGATCTTTTCGGTGTACGTTCCCGGCACCCGATAGAAGCCCGGGTGGGACAACAAAGCATCGGGCAAACTGACCGCGGCGATGCGTGTGACACTGCGACTCGGAATCATAACTCCGCCGGGGCGCAGGAAGCGCTGGGCGTCGTTAATCACCACAGCGGCACCTTCGCAACCGCCAATCGGTCCGACGATTTCTGAGACACACACATCAACCAACTCGGGCAGTTCGACTGCAGCCGAGTTGCCGTGGAGCATGGTTATGCGATCATCAAGACCCAATTGTTGAATATAGCTTGAGGCTTGGGCGAACGCCTCGTCGCCCATTTCTATGGCGTAGACCTTGCGCGCTCCGGTCTCAACAGCGAGCCTGGCTAAAATCGCCTCCTTGCCAGTGCCGATGTCGAGCACGACTTTATCCCGCACGGTTTTTTCCAGCGCGACGCGATATTTACGATTGCGGCGTTCGTCATTGGCCAAGGCATAGTAGATAAGATCGTCGTAGACATAGTACTCCGCTACTGATGGCCACAGCTCGATCTGCTCACTGCCCGCGCTCTCAGGTTCGCGCATCTGCACGTACTCATAGTGAGCAACTGCACCGTAGCGATCGACCAGCGGGAGTGCACCCAACTGCTCGCGGGAGACTGATCGATGAGCGGTAAAGAAGAGCGAGGTCTTCCGTAGCTCCAGCGGACCAGCGAACATCCGAGCCCGGAGGAGTGGGCTGTCGCCATCGAGACCAACCACCAACCGCGCTTCACCGAGTTGCAGGCCAACGATAATGGAATTGACAATGCGACGTACTGCAACAGGAAGCTGCGCATGGGCAGAGTCGTGCGTATGTGCGGGAGCATTAACGAGGTCGTCCAACGCGGCCACGCTCAACCCGTAGACGTGTAGATTACCGCGTTTCTCAAGATGTGAGATGAGTCGATCTTGGAACGCAGAGCTAGCCGCCACCGCGCACCGTCCACCGGCGTCGAGTACGTGGGCGGCTGAGGACACGGTAATGAATACGCTGCCCCGCTGCTTCCGCAGAAGCTCGACAAGCGACCACACACCTGCCACTTCTGGAACGAACGTGGTGGCGAGAGTGTCCTTACTCTCCTCGAGCAGCGACCGTTGGGATGGACTTGCCGCGAGGTGAATGGCCCCGTCCAGCGTGGCTCCCCACTGAGCCAGAGGGCCGTCAAGCGCGCGCTGTAGCGCCTCTGCATCTTGGATGTCGACCGCAGCATAGACACAGTTGCCCGACAGTTGTCGCAGGCGGTGATATATCGCCTGCCGCTCGTCGGTTGTGCCCTGGTCAGCATGCTCGTCCGTCGGCAACGGCTCTTTTCCTAAGAGGACGAGGCGAGCCTTGAACCGTGTGAGTAGAAACTCTGCGACATGCGGTCCGATTCCTTCTAGGCCATTGTTCACGAGATAAACACCATGCCGTTGGAAGGGGAGATCGCGGCTCTGTTGGTTTGTTGACGTAGCGACGGGGACTTGTTGCAGACCCGACACCCAACGTTGGTTTCCTCGATAGGCAACTTCGCGATCGGCTAGCGCTCCCAGGACCTCCCGGGTAATGGCCGGCGCGTAGGTGTCATACGCTTCTGCAGGACAGTCAATGTGCAGGCAACGTAACCATGAGAGTTCCTCACTCACGGTGTGAAGGAGGCCCGGAAGTGTCGCCTTGGCGTAGGCGCTCGCCTCGTGAGCCAGGATGGCTTGAGCATTACTGGAAACCGCTAGCAATCGCACGGGCGTATGGGACGCGAGGGCGGCGAGAGCCTGCACCAAGAAGAGCATGCTGTAGAAGCCCTGCTGCTGTGTGCGCTCAATTCCCTCCCGACTTTCGCTCATTTGCAGATCGGCGTCATAGCTGAAGAGGTGGACAACGGAGCCTATCTGGACCCCTGAGTCTCTCAGTGTCTCTAACACGATGTGATAGTGCCGTGGGTCCTCGGGTCGGATGGAAAAGTGAGTTGCGCCGCGCTGGGCAAAGGTCTCGCTAGCCTCAACGACCACGCACGTAACGCCGCGGGCGGTGAGTTCCGCAACCATCTGCTGTCCAAGGCCAAGACGATCAAGCAAGACTAGACAGGCTCCTTGCTGCTTCTGCGGTGCTCCCACCAGGTCCTTGCGGTGCCATACCTGCTTGTAGAACCACTCAGGAAGAGTGTGCTCATTCGCCGCGAACAGATCGAGGCGCTCAAGAATGTCCTGAAACACACCCTGATAGAACTGCTCGACGAGTTTTTTGCGCTGGAGTTTGCCGATCGCCGTCTTGGGGATGGCATCGCGGTCAAGCGGGATCAAGAAATCCGCTTTGATGCCAAGCTGCTTTGTCAATCGCAACTGAATGGCGCGTAGAAGCTTGCGCAGGAACCCGTCGTCCCCATACGGCGTATGGAAGAACACGGCCAACTTCTGCGCGTCACTGTCTGGCGGCCGTACTGCGCAGGCCACGGTAAACGATGCAGCGACACCGTCGACTTGCTCAACCACCGCTTCAATCTCGTTATTGTAGAAGTTCGCGCCGTTGATAATGATGCCAGCATCCGCTCGTCCGGTGAGCATCAACTCGCCACCGGAAATAAAGCCCACGTCCCCTGTGTCGAACCATCCGTTAGCCAGGAACACTTTGTTCGCCTCGGGGTTGTTGTAGTAGCCGGACGATAGGGCGTCGCCTTTGAGCTGCAGGCGTCCAGTCGTCCCCTCGGGAACGACGCGTTGCTCCTCGTCAACAATGCGCATGGAGACCCCTGGGATGACCGGCCCCAAGCTGGCAAAGGCGACGCACGTGCTTGCCTCGGGATCGGCGGGTTGGAGCGCGCCACCGAGGGTGTTGCGGTCAATATAATGAAAGGTCAAAGACTTCCCAGCAGCCGGTTGATGATACGTCACCCCAGAGCCAACCTCGGCCATGCCAAAAGCGGTCTGCAGCACCGAGAGTTGCAGGCCATACGGCGCGAGACTGTCGAGAAATTCGCTGGTCGTGGTCCGCGTGATTGATTCACCAGCAGTGAGGAGCATTTTGACGCAGGACAGATCCCACTCGCGTTGCCGCTCACCCTTGAGGGCAGCGCTGACCAGCGAATAGGCAAAATTCGGCGCCCAACTATGCGTGATGCGGTGACGATGGATGAGATCCAGCCAGCGCAGCGGGCTCCCCAACACATATTCTTTTGGCGCATAGATCAGCGTGCAACCGAGTACGATACAGCGCAGATGCCAGTCGGAGATGCTGCCAATGTGGTCGAACGGCAGCCAATTGAAGATCACCGCTTCGGCAGACTGCTGACACAACAGATTGGTCCCACGCGCGCGCGCCAGGATGCTGCGGTGCGTGAGCATGACTGCCTTTGGTAGCCCGGTGCTGCCCGAAGACAGGGTGTAAAAAGCAATATCATCGGGCACGGCGCTGTGGATGTTCATATCCGGCGGGTTGTCGCGCAGTTCCTCAAGTGCAGCGAGGCGGGCGTGAGCCCGTAGGGGAGGTGGCAGCGCCTTGCGGATATCTTCGACTCGGTCCCGAACGGTAAGGAGTAGGGGGCGGTCGAACAGGGTCCAAATGTGATTGAGATGGTCAAGTGCTCGGCTCTCGCCGTCGTAGGTGAGTGGCATTGGGACAATGACGGGCTCGAATCCCCCAAGCAAACAGCCCCAGAACGCAGGCAGGATGTCGTCGTTGCAGTCGAGCTGAAAGATAACTTTGTCGCCAGGCTTGAGGCCATGCTGGCGCAGCCCGCCAAGAACGCGCCGCGCTTCCTGGAGCAACGCGCCGTAGCTCGTGACCCGCTCGGAACCCTCGCGGTCAATGTAAATGATACAGGCGCTTTCCGGCGCTGCGCACAGCACGGCAGGAAGGACCTGGGGCGCATCCGCATGTTGCGGTATGGATTGCCCGTGGCAGAGGGCGGCAGGAACATCGCCTGCACTCTGTGTTATCACAGGAGTCACCGCGAACGCTGCTTCTGCGCGCTGCGGGACTGGTGCAGGAGGGGACGACTCACGCAACAGCTTGGCAATGTGAACATGTCGCGGCGTATCCGCCCAGTAGCCTGAGACACTAACTACTCGGTCGATCTCTGGGAGAGCAGCAACCTGTGCTTCCCATGCCGATGCCAGGTCCGCTGACCAAACGGGAACGCGCGCTAGCGCCGCTGCATCGATCGCTCCGTCCTCAGTCACCGGCAGGTACGCAACTGGCACAACCGCCGAGATGAGTTCTCCAGCGCGCTCGCGAAGCCGAGGCTCAATCTGGTCGAAGTTCTGCTCAGTCACGATAACGTAGGCCACCAGGTCCCACGTGCCTGGTTGTACCTCTCGCTTGACGACTACGCATTCCTTGACTGATGAGTCACTGAGCAGCGCGGTGGTAATGGCCTCCAGGTCAACACCGTCACCGGTGACTGGCAGGGCCTCTACTGTTGTCGTTCTCTCCATCTGTACTTGGACGGGCTTGTTGGTATTGACCGACTCACGCATCTTCATATCCTTCAGACAGGTGTACTTTCGTCACGTGTTGTAAAACCGCCGACGCAAGAAGAGGAGCGAGCGGAGGGGGGACGGCGTTGACGTTCGCAAACAAAAAGTGCCAAGAGCTAATGCTGCGCGGGCAGTAACCACTCAGCATTGGTTACAAAAAATTTCTCTGCAGCCGTTTCCCCAAGCCGACTAATATGTTCAACAAATTCTTGGAGAGGCCTAGTCCCTCCCTCGGGGTGAGGAAAGTCGCTGGAATAGCAGTAGCATTCTTCGAATCCGTACCGATCAATGTAGTCGGCAACCGGTTCAAAGCGATAGGGCGTGACACGGACGTTACGGCGGACATAGTCAGAAGGCTTCAGGGAGAGCACTGGAGCCAGACGACCCTTGTAAATGGCTGCGGTTTGATCGAGGCGTTCGGCCATTGGAGCTAACCAGATAGCTCCCAACTCGATAACCCCGAAGCGAAGTCGAGGAAAACGCTCAAAGACTCCACCCAGAATAACAGTGGAAAGAAAATTCTGCGGAGCATAGTGAAAAGAGGAGAAGATGTACGTGTTGACCTGCTCGCTTTCTGAGGTCATGTCCATCGGTTGAAAATTGAGATGATCGACGCCTATCGCCCAGGACTCACTCCCCAGGAAACCCCTTTCTCCTCCGGCGTGCAGGAGGGCAGCGGCGTTCGCTTCCTGGAGCAAACTCCACAACCTATCCATCTTTTTATGCGCCGGGGACATATTGCCCGGGGGAACTGCGCTGGCCATGACAAAAGCACGGCCACCGGCTTTGAGCACCCGCTCTGCCTCGGCTGTGGCGATGTCTATGTCATGGGTATTCAGCAACGCGGCTGCACGGAGGCGCTTTGGATTGTGTTTGCCAAAACCGACCACAAAGTCATTCCAGTGACGCATCGTTCTGAGTCCGAGCTCATCGTTGGCAAACGTCGCCGCCTGAATCCCTGGGTCGGCGAAGATCAAAGCACGCTCGACCCCCATGTGGTCAAGGGTTTTCAAGCGGCCGTCGGGACTAAACGCACCTGGAGCGATGCAGCCCTTCAACTGCCATACCGTTTCGTCGGTAAAGACTGAAGACTCTCCAGCAGTGAGTTCACTGACTTTTTTTGCTTCTGCTTCGGTCATGGTCTCCATCATCTGATGGAGCATGTTGGTAAAGTGCTTACCCACCTCTCCAGCCGCGATCTCATACGTTCGTGGACAAGGTTGGATGTGAGAATCGAGATCGTTCAAACGCCCATGAAATCGGCTCATGTCCAGCATTGGTTGGCTCTCCGTTGTGAACTACTGCGTTCGTGGTACAGACCCCAAACCGCGACTTTCATCCACTTGATATTCAAAATTTTTCAGGATGCTCGGATCTCTCTTCTGTAATTCCTGCACCGTCGCTTCAGCGAGTGGAGGAACGACCACGCCTCCAGCGTTGCCAGTGTCCCCAGCAGGAGTACTGAGAATCAATGGCAGCCCGGAGCCATTGCCCATGACAACCACTTTACTGTTTGCTGACTTGGCCAACTCCAGAGTTGCCTCAATCCCTTTGAACTTCAGGTAGTTCTCGGAAAGTCTTGCTCCGAGAATGTCTTGGAACGCTTTAATGCCTTGTGCTTCAATGCGTTTTCTTTCCACTTCTTTTCGTTCACGCTCGATGCGAAAGTCATAGAGGAGCACCATTTGTTCCTCTTGGTGCTTCTGTTGGACAACCTGCTGCACCCGTTCGGGGAGTATGAGCCGCATGATGCTCAGATCTGCGACTTCGATATAGTGTCGACCAATGTCGTCTTTGGCACGCTCGAACAAACTGCGCTCAAAGAGATCGGTCTCTCCTACATTGAGCGAATGCTGAGCATACATTGTTTCTGCGTCGAGGGCACTGAGAATATTTCGCGCCGCAGCATCGAGCGTTGGCACAATGAGTGTCTCGATATATTTCGGACCAACTTGTTGGTGCAACGCGCCAACATGATCCTTGCGCACGCGGTACATCAACCCCATATCCGCCTGGATCTCTAGACCACCGCGGGTGAGGGCGCTGACGCGCCGGGTCAGAATTTGATACCGCAGATTATAAATATACATGATGTCGACCGGGAGAATGACGTGAAGGCCTTCGAAATACACATCGCTCGCAGCAGTCATGGTGCCAGAAAATCGCTTCCAGCGTACACCTGCCTGGCCTGAATGAATCGAGATAAAAATACGAGGAGCAAAATAGACGAGGAAAAATGCCAGTATTAGTACGGCAAACGTCAGGCCAAAGGAGTGATACGTCAGCCAATCACGTATCCAGATCCACGGTCTGCGCCCCCACTGTCTCAGCTTTGCGAACATGTAAACCTATCTCTTTTCCTTTGATTCGTTGCTCAGTTTGACCGCTACATGGTGACGAATTTCCCACTTTCCATTTTCAAAACGCGATCCGCGACATGAAAATAGCGATCATCATGAGTGGCCACGATAATCGTTTTACCTTGCCGCTTCATATCCAACAAAATGTGCTCATAAAAATAGCGACGAAAGATCGGATCTTGATCGGCAGCCCATTCGTCGAATACTTGAATAGGCCGATCTTCAAGGAGCGTCACCAGCAACGCCAGTCGTTTCCGCTGGCCGCTGGATAGTTCCTGATTGACGAATCGACCATCAACGAAGCTCGTCTTGTCCTGAATCTCCAGGAACTGGAGGAGGTGCTCCACGCGCGTCGGGTCCACATCCGGTAAACCATAGAGTCGATCAAAAAGATGAAAATCGGAAAAGATAATCGAAAAGAGGTTGCGATACCGGGCATAGGTGTCCGTAGTCAGTGGAGCCCCGTCGAGTTGGATCTGTCCGGCAGGCGGATAGTACAGGGTGGTCAGAAGTTTTAAGAAGGTGGACTTTCCGCTGCCGTTACCGCCAACAATAAAAACCGTTTCACCGGACTGAATGTGAAGATCCAACGGACCTACGGTAAATAATGGAAATCCCTGCCGATCCGTATATTGAAACGTCACCCCCGAGAAGTCGATGCACTCAAACGCTTTTACCAAACTCACAGCTGGAGACTCCCCATTCTGGCCTGCTCGTGCATCGACATACGAGTCAAGTTGTCTCTCTAATTCGTAAATGCGTTCAATCGCCACGCCCGCCTGCCCAAACAGCGGGAGGGTGCCGATCAAATTGGTCAACGGACCAATGATAAATAGTATCGTGGCGGTGGCTTTCATAACCACGCTCGAGTACGTGGCACTGAGCTGTGGCACGAGGAACACAATTCCTCCCACGACCAGGTAAAAGATCGTTTGCGATATAGCAAAGTCATTCGCAAAGCGGGTACCTATGGAAATCTTGAGATCTGCGACTGCGGCAGAGGCGTCTTGCACGTGAAGAGCGAGGTCGCGACTGCGCGACTCATGCATTTTCACTTCCTTGAACCCATCGAGGATATGTGTGAGCGCTTCAAAGAAACGATTATCTCGGACGAACGCTTCCTTCAGGGAATCCGACATCTCTCGCATTCTGTGAAAGTGAATCGACAAACCAACCGCGGTTAACACCAGCATCAACAGCAACGCAATCAGTGATATGTAGCCAAGATACACAAGACTAAACAACACGAGACACGCAGCCTGACACGCATGAATCATTGGTTGCGTTGTCTGAGAGATTGCTTGAATTTCCGTGTTGACGCTGGCATAGATTCGCGCTCTGCCAATACCTTCCAATGGCAGCAGCTCAGCATAGCGAATTTTATTGGTGAGCCGCTCGCGAAGATCCTTGAGAATGGTTTCCACTAAGGTTGTAGAGGACACCAACAGTGATTTCTCCGCTAATATATACATTGCGAGTGCAATAGCGAAGAGGAACAGAAACCGAGTGGTACTTTGCTGATCCTCCACGCTGGCAGCAGCGACATTAATAATCGCAAGCAGTACAACACTCATTATTCCCGAAAGGACCGCCATGCCTCCCAAACTGTAAAGAGAGGCGTTCGATTCTTTCAAGAGAAAACGAATCAGCACCATAGCGGATACTTATCGGCGGCGCAGAGCATGTTCTACAGCTTCCACCACAGAGGTTGATACGCCCGATGGAAAGCGTCGGCGAACTTCCCCTCTCGACTCTTCCATCAGTCGTCGTAACATCCCGTCACTTACGCATCGAACGAGGCAAGAGATTTCATAGCACATCCCCTCTATGTTGCCACTGCAATTGGAAGAACGGGCATACCAGCAACTCACGCTTTCGCGGCGTTTGCTTCAGCCTCTGGCTTTTCGGGACTTCTGTTTTTCATCTGCGCGGCCAGCGTTTTTCCCGCCTCAAACTCTTGCTTGAAATGTGCGCGCATTTTCGCAGGTTCGAAATCAAGCAGCGTGCCGCCTGACTCAAAATGCTGGATAAACACTTTCCCTACGGCGTAGGTCGAAGCGCCAGCAAAAATCGGCAGCCCTACCATGCCAGCGAACTGTCCCACACCAGGGATAACCTTCAACAACGATCCTATGGGCCCGTAAGCGAACGCGCCGGGCGCAACAGAACCTATCAATGTACTAACAATTAATTTCACTCGGTTCTTCGCAAATGGAATAGCATAGTGATCGGCGAGATCTTTGGCCATTTTCAGCTGTATCCCGGTGAGCAGGACAAGATCCCACACCGGCACGGGAACCAGTCCTGCTCCCATGGACAACCACATATACTTCGTGACCATGCGCCGGGCTGCACTTTCTTTCTCTTCCATAGTCGTTATGGTCTCCCTTCCTTAACCTTGTTAGTCTGGGCACTTTCATGAGCAAGTTGACCCATTTCCCCTTCCTGCTCACGACGACGAACAGGTCGCAAGATCGTCTGGTTGGATGGATTAGGAATACCTGGCCGGGACGGTAACTCCACAGGTAGCCCCCTTCTGTGAAGACCGGAGTACAGTTGCATCTATAAGATTGTAGAAAATTGTACCATTCACTATTTGTTTATGTCAAGTCACAGTCTTTCACGTTGAGTTTTCTCTTTGCTGAATCTTCACGCGTCGTGCCTTTTGACTTACCGGGCAGGAACCGTAATGGGTATGTCATTATTGGAGATATCAGTCACTGTCATTTGGTACAGGCCGGAGAGCAAGATGAAGGCGAGCGTATCCCAGGGGTTATTGGGAATAGAGTAGTATTTCCCTTCATAGGTAATGCTGAGCGCTGCATCCGAGGGGCGAGAATTGGTGACGTTAACCGCGAGCGTTCGTGCGGGATTTTGTAAGGCACCGCCCGTCTGCGGATCTTTTCCGACCTGATTGTCTGGATTCTGACTCATCATAGCGGCAATAGAATGGAGGATTGCTTGAAAACTGCGGAATTTGATCGCCCCAAAGATCGGGAGCTCTCCACCAGGATGATTAGGGCGAACATCAATCAGGAGATAATTGATTGCATTGGCCTCGGCAAGCGCATTTAAAGTTTTACGCTCCTCATTCGCAAGCGCCCGGGCTTGATAATTAGAGAGCAGCGCTCGACCAGTTTTCGCGAAAGTAAATTCATCCTTGTCACCCAGGTGTCGCTGCTGATAGCCTTTTTCTGCTGCGGCTGCCATTTCCATCACCGAGAACGGCGTAGCCGCTGGTCGCTGAAATGTCTCGTTGTAGGAAAGAGTCTCGATAAACAGATTAGGCTCCGCCGGATTATACAAGCCGGCCAGGTGCGCCGCTATGCGACGAAACTCCTCATAGTCTTGGGGGTCGGCGGGAGAGTTTAAGATAAATCTTTGGGGTTTTCCGGTGCTACGATCCTGAACCTCAATTCCGTCAACCATCATATGAAGAACCATGTCCATGGGCAGGCGTTGGAACACGAGAAAAGTAAATTTGCTGACATCCATAGGCGTCAAGATTCTTCGAGTAAACTCCTCTCCCTGAATGGGCACGATACTGAGCGTTGGGAGTTCCGCGACCGTGGCTCCCACTCCAAAAGTATAAGTATTACTTGCAGGGAAGGCTTTTCTGAATGTGGTTTCGAAGATGTTCCCTCCAAAGCTTGCCGTAGCGCCATAATTAAAAGCCGCCACGATACTTGACGTCCCAGTAAAGTGCGTCGGTCGATTTAGATGCACACGAGCGATATTGGTTAAGATGATCTCTCGATCCAGTTGACTGATCGTTTCATCATAGCTCAACACCGCTTTATGAAGCGCCAAGGGGCCAAAACAGCCAGGCAAAAGACAGGAGCATAGGACCAATAGTAAAAGCGCTAATGCGCGCATAGTTTTTCCCCATAAAGACATTGTCTCTTGACCTCTATAGATTTCGTCATGCTGCCCCCGCCGTCCGCAGGCGTACCCACCCAGGCTAAAACCACAGGGTGCGTATTCCCAAGAATGGCCATGACAGTCTTGGGCATTTAGGAACCTGAAGACTATCCTATTAACTTTGTGAGGTCGCTTTCTCGGATTTTGTTTCTGACCCACCCCTACACACTTTTCTTCCTTGGCGCATGTGAGCGGAAGGATCCTCCACGGTACGCTTCATCCTTCGTAGAAGCATTTGCGCAAATGCCTTTCGTAGCCAAGTCGCAAGGTATATGCAAATACGATAAACGATTTCGCAACTCGACGCAACTTTTTGACAACTCTGACAGATCCCTGAGAGAGTGTTTTGAAAAAGGGATTGGTAAGCTTGAGGGATGAATACACTGCCGCGAGTTTATCCAACGGACCTGACCATGACCGAATGGACACAATTGAAGAGCTTCTTTCCCCCGGCCTCTCGCCG
>Ga0194132_10000683_pt1 | contig 69456 bp, 59 predicted proteins | sample TA2KigOf80mmetaG_FD_148612 | JGI IMG/M metagenome (GOLD analysis project Ga0194132, IMG submission 148612) | Freshwater microbial communities from Lake Tanganyika, Tanzania - TA2015054 Kigoma Offshore 80m | ecosystem: Environmental > Aquatic > Freshwater > Lake | place: Tanzania: Lake...
CCTCCAGAGTCACGTAGCTGAACATCCCGGACTGCTGCTGATCGTCGCCGCGCATACAACAATCATCGCCCGAAATGTTCCGAGAGGGAATGGGCTCGATCAGGAGTTTTTCAACAAGTTCCTAGGCCCGGCATCGTACCCAGGTGGCGTTCTCGAATCAGTCGAAGGTCGCGTTCGACTTCCCTGACGTCCTTGGCGGAGTCCTGGCTATGAAAAGTGAATCGGCCGCTCGGCGGCAGCGGGCGTTCAAGCGACACCAGGTAACATTGCCCGTTGACGAACGGAATCGCGAACCACACGCGGAAATCGCCGGCGACGTCGGCTTCAACGGTTGCCGTAGCGGATGGCAATCCGTGAAACGTTTCCGCTACTTTGAGCCGTACGATATTACCAGCGGCCGACCATGGATCGTCGTGCAAATCCACTTCGCCGTCCATCACCTCACCTAACGAACGCTCGACAGGCTGGCCGGCCAGCTAGCCTGCAACGGCGGGGGCGGCCTCATGACACCCAGGCAACGCCGCCACCCCGAGTCCGTCTTGCCGGCTGTTGCATCGGAGGGTCGTGAGTCTACCTCTCGACGTCAAATTCAGCGCTAACACGCATCAGGGCAGCGTCATGAGTGAAGACGTGCCCGGCGCGAAGCCCCGAAGGTGTTCCACCACAGGCCATCCAGGCGGCCCCGGCGTCCGTCGCCCGCCCGTATTCCGAATCCGCGGCGCTTGTTTGACCAACGGCGTGAACTGGTTTGAACGGCTTCGCGACGTGCGCCGGAAACTGGCCGAGTGAGGCTCGTGGGTGAGTGTGGCCCCAAGCCCCCGCTGCCTCGCGCACGTTGGGCTGTCGGGCAGGTTGGGCGGTCGCGCAGGTTGGGCTTCCCCTGCGGCGGTCGGTTCTGGTATAGTCTTTTCGACTACCCCTGATTGCCGTGGCACGGGCCCTGCTGCCCCGATGCGCCCGGCCGAGATTTTAGAAAGGAAGGTGTAGAGGTGAGTTCAATGAACGATCTGGAACCGAAACACCCCGGGAAGAAGAAAAGCGCGTTTTCGCGTCGCGGCTTCCTCCAGGGCGTTGGCGCCGGGACAACCGCTGCTGGTGTTCTGAGTGTGCCCGCCGAAGCGCAGGCCCCCAAGGCGATTGGGCCGGGCGCCGTGCCGATCACGCTGACCATTAACGGCAAGGCGATGCAGGCCACCGTGGAGCCCCGTGTGACGCTGCTCGATTGCATGCGCCACTACATGGATTTGACCGGCGCCAAGCGCGTCTGCGACCGCGGCACCTGCGGTGCCTGCACGGTGATCATGGGCGGCAAAGTGATCTATGCGTGCAGCGTGCTCGCCATCGACGCCCAGGGCAAGCAGATTGAGACCATCGAGAATCTCACAGCCAGCGGCAAGACGCATCCGCTGGTGCCCGCCTTCGTCAAGCACGACGCGCAGCAGTGCGGATACTGCACGCCGGGCTTCGTGATGGCGGCCAAGGGATTGCTGGATCGCACGCCGAGCCCCAGCTACGATCAGGTCAAGGACGGGTTGGGCGGCAACTTGTGCCGGTGCGGCACCTACGTCGGAGTCCGTCAGGCGGTGCTTGAGGCCGCCAAGGGAGGTCGCAATGGTTGATTACAGTTGGCCGCCAATGAACAAGCGCCGGGTCATCGGCCAGCGGCTGAACCGTCTGGACGGGCCCGCCAAGTCGAGTGGGAAGGCGAAGTACCCCACCGACGTGCAGCGTCCCGGCCTGCTTCACGCGGTGATTCTGTCGTCGCCGCACGCGCATGCCCGGGTTCGTTCCATCGACATCAGCGCGGCGCAGGCCATGCCCGGTGTTGAGGATATCCGCGTAATGTCGCCGGCAGGCACCGAGATCCAGTGGGCGGGCGCCGAAGTGGCTGCCATCGCGGCGCGCACCGAAGAGATCGCGCGCGACGCGGCCCGGGCCATCAAGGTGGATTACGAAGTGCTTCCGCACTTGGTGAAAGAGGACGATCTGGCCAGGGCCGGCAATCGCGCCAAGGCCGCCGGCGAGCAGGTCACCGGCGATCCGGACACGGTCTTCCGTGAATCCGGCGTCGTGGTGCATGAGGGCAGTTACTCCATCCCCGTCATCACCCACTGCTGCCTTGAGCCGCACGGCTCCACCATCGAATATAAGGGCGAGAAGGTCGAAATGTGGCCTTCCACCCAGAACGTCTCCGGCATCGGCGGCGATCTGGCCCGGTCCTTGAATATCCCGGTGACGAACGTTTCGGTGCATATGGATTACATGGGCGGCGGCTTCGGATCGAAGTTCCCGGCGGATCGCTGGGGCACCGAGGGCGCCAACATGTCGAAGAAGACCGGCAAGGCTGTAAAGCTCTACCTGGACCGGCGTCAGGAACTGACCATCGGCGGTGTCCGGCCCTCGGCTTTTGCCAAGGTGAAGATCGCCGCCCGGCGCGATGGAACCATCGTCGCCTGGCAGAGCGAATCCTGGGCCACCGGCGGCGTGGGCGGCGGCGGCATGCCTCCCATCCCCTACGTCTTCACGAACATCCCGAACAAGCGGCTGAATCACTCGGCCGTGTCGTTGAACGCGGGCGGCGCGCGCGCATGGCGAGCCCCGAATCACGCGCAGGCGTGTGCGTTGACGGCCACCGCGATGGAGGATCTGGCGGCCAAGCTCAATATGGATTCCCTGGAGTTCATGTTGAAGAACGCCAACCTCACGCTTCGTCCCGAAACGTACCGGGCGCAGCTGCAGAAGGCCGCCGAGCTCATCGAGTGGAAAAAGTACGCCCACCAGCGTGGCGATAAGACCGCGGGCCACATCAAGCAGGGCCTCGGGATCGGGTTCTCCACGTGGGGCGGCGCGGGCCACGCGTCGAACTGCCGGGCGAACATCCACCCTGATGGCAGCGTGGAAGTGGAACTGGGAAGCCAGGACATCGGCACCGCCACCCGGACCGCTATCGCCATGGTTGCGGCCGAAACGCTGGGCATCCCGGTGGAACAGGTGAAGGTGAAGATCGGCGAAAACAGCTATCCCGCTTCGGGCGCTTCGGGCGGTTCCACCACCATCGGCGGCGTGTCGTCATCCACCCGCAAGGCTGCGATGAACGCTCTGGACAAGCTGATGGACGTGGTTGCGGCCAGCCTCAATGTGCCGAAAGACAACCTGGAAGCCGTCGATCAGCGGATTCAGGTGAAAGGCAACCCGGACAAGGCCATGACGTTCAAGGCGGCATGCCAGAAGCTGGGCGTGAAGAGCATCTCGGAGATGGGTACGAACGATCCCAAGAATCCGGGCGGCTTGAACTCGCAGGGCGCCTCCGGCGTCCAGATGGCGCACGTCTCGGTGGATATCGAAACGGGCGTCGTGCGGATGAACAAGTTCGTGGCGGTGCAGGACTGCGGCCTGGTGGTGAATCCGAAGACCGCCGAAAGCCAGGTCTACGGCGCCTGCATCATGAACATCTGCGCGGGGCTGATGGAAGAGCGCGTGATGGATCAGATCACCGGACGCGTGTTGAACGCCGACATGGAGTTCTACAAGCTGGCCGGGATCAAGGACATCGGCGAAATCGTGGTGCACATGGACATCACGCCGGAGCATGACCGGAAGGGTATCATCGGCTTGGGCGAGCCGCCGGCGATCGCCGGTCCGGCCGCGATTTCGAACGCCGTCGCCAATGCGATCGGTGTGCGCGTGCCCGGCCTGCCGATGACGCCGGAACGTGTGCTGAAGGCGCTCTATGGTGAAAGGAGCTTGGCGTAATGCAGGGTTTTGAATACGCAAATCCGGCGACTCTGAAGGAGGCCACGGCGCTGCTCGGCAACGGGTGGGGCGACGCGGCCGTGCTGGCCGGGGGCACCGATCTCCTGACGCTGATGAAGGAATACCTGATGTCGCCCAAACGCGTGGTGAACATCAAGGGCATCAAGGAACTGGGCGGCATCTCGAAGTCGGGCGCGGGGCTGCGAATCGGGGCCACGGTGACGGTGGATGAGTTGATGTCGAACGCGGCGGTGCGGGCGGAGTATCCTTCGCTGGTGCAGGCCGGGCGTGGCATCACCTCGCCGCAGATCCGTAACATGGGCACCGTGGGCGGCGATCTGTGCCAGCGGCCTCGCTGCTGGTACTTCCGCAACGGCTTCGGTCTGCTTGGCGTGAAGGACGGCAAGAGCCTGGTCCGTGAGGGCGAGAACAAGTATCACGCCATTTTCACCGGCCAGCCGGCTCTGTTCGTCAGCGCTTCCAGTTTCGGGCCGGCGCTGGTGGCGCTGGGCGCGAAAGTGAAACTGGCGTCCGCTTCGGGTACTCGCGAAGTGGATGCGGCGAAGTTCTTCGTCGCTCCGCAGAACGAAGGCGCCCGCGAAATCGCCCTGCTGCCGAACGAAATCCTCACGGAGATCGTGATTCCGGCCGCGCGCGGTGCGAAGAACGCCACCTACGAAGTACGCCATAAGGACGCGCTCGATTGGCCGCTTGCCGCGGCTTCCGTGTCGCTTTCGATGAAGGGCGCCACGGTGGCAAGTGCCCGTGTGGTTCTGGGGCACGTCGCTCCCACGCCGCATGCGGCAGCGGCTGCTGAAAGCCTGCTGGCCGGCAAGACCATCACTGAGGCTGTGGCCGATGAGGCCGGCAAAGCCGCTGTGGCGGACGCCAAGCCGCTGAGCGGGAACGCCTACAAGGTCCAGTTGGCGCGCGTTGCGGTGAAGCGTGCCTTGCTCGCCGCGGCGGGCAAAGCGTAGCCCGGCGGGTTCAACGTGGAACGCGCGGGTATTGCCCGGATCGACCAGGACGACGACCGCTGTTCGCACCTGCGTTGGAAGGGTATGTATATCGAAGCCGAGTGGGACCCCACGGTCCCACACGGCAATGACCGTCTGTTCTGGTGCCATCACACCCAGACCTGTCTTGGACCGGACGGGAAACTGGCCGATGAGTACGAGTGCAATGACGTGAGGAAGTGCTACCACGCCCTGTGACACGGCGTCCCAGGGTATAGAATGGCAGTAGAGCCTGGAATGGGCCTAAGGTACCTGAGAAGAAGGAAACGAAGATGAAGACTTTAACGACATTCGCCGTTGCTTCCGGTCTGGCGCTGGCTGGCAGCCTGCCCAGAACCGAAATTCGTGGCAGCTACGTGGAAGCCCGCACCGCCGATATCTACACCGGGCCCTGCTTCGCCAACTCGGAAGTGGAATTGACGGGCCACGAGGCCGTCTTTGGCTGGCGCATCGATAAGGGATCGTTCCAGGGCGTGAAACTGGATGGTCTCAGCGTTGTGGCGGTGGTGAAAGCCAACGCGACACTGGGCGATGTGCACAACTCCGCTTATCCGGCCAAAAGCGTTCTCATCGTGGATGAGAAGGCCAATGCTGAACAGCGTCTGGCGCTCAAGGGCTTTGCCCAGCGCATGGGCGGTGACCTGCTGGCCAAGGTGGTGCGTGTGGAGTTCCAACCCATCGAGTTTTCGGTGAAGAACGACGACGTGCACAGCGCTTCCGCGAAGGTGGTGGCCGGCAATCTGGCCCAACTGGCCACGCGGCCCATCTCCGACAAGGACCATATCTGCTCAAACGAAGAGATCTGGTACTCGCCGCTCACCAAGACCGATCACGCGATGCCGGCCTACGCCCTCGCCCACAAGTACGCGGGTGAAGGTCTGGGCACCGTCTGGTCCAGCCCGGAAAAGCGCAGCGCGTTCGTGGCGAACTTCAGCCTGAGCGAATAAGCGTTCCCTGATTTACCAAAAGGAAACGCCGCCCCTTTCCCAGGGGCGGCGTTTTGACTTTTCGGATCTCTGCGGCTACCGCCCTTCGAGAATAAACGTAGGGGCGATTCCGCTGGTGCTTGAGAAGTTGCCGGCGGCCGGCGTCAGCCACGTGGAACAGCCGTGGATCTTCCCCAGGAACGCATGCGGATGGACGCCGATCTGCATGTCGCGCATGTCCACGCGGCCCCAGTTGTAGACGGGGAACGAGGATGCCACTTGGTCCACCTTTTCCTGAACAACATAGGGATTGCGGCTTGCCATGCGCAGCGCGCGTTCCCACGCACTCGCGTCGGTTTCCCAGCCCCGCACCGGGTGCTGATCGGAGGAGTCGTCGTTCGGCTTCAGAACCAGCCGTTCGCGGTTGCGAAGGATGAACTCGGGCAGGTCCACCACCTCATCCTTATAGGTGGTCTTGGCCGCGCCAACCCGGCGAGTCCACGGGATGTACTCGCGGATGACCTTCTTTTCCACCGCCGGGAAACCCGCCGTGATGGTCTCATCGGTCAACAGGTCGAACAGTGCTTTCTTCTGCGCGATCTCAGACCGGAAACTGTTCACCACGCACGCCTTGCCTTCCCGATAGGCCCGGACCAGCGGGTGGTTCAGATCGAACCGGACCAGAAACTCCTGCGCCTTCACCTTGCGGTACACCAGGTCGATCCGGTAGTCGCCCCGGCGCAGCACGCCCGCGCGATAGTCAAGCTGATCCGGCGACACAATCTCCGTCGGATATCCCTGGCGGCGGAACTGATCGGCCAGCAGTTCGAACTCGCCCGATTCGGCGGTCCGGAACGGCTGCTTGAATTCGAGAATGGCGATACTCGGGTGCTTGGGGCCGCCAAAAGCTTTGTACGCCTTCAGCAGCGAGTCCAGCAGGTACTTCGACCCGCCGATCTTCGTCACCTTGGCCTTTTTCCGGAACTCCTTCATCGGCGGCGCTTCGTGGAACAGGTCCGCCAGAGCCTCACTGTAAACCACCCCCGTGGGAGCGTCGGGGTTGTACTCCAGAACGTGCATGTGGCCGTTCTGAATGCTGGTATCGAGCAAGGACGTCACAGCCCCAGCCGGGTACCCCGGGTCAATCATGGCAAGCATCTTCTCGCCCGGCAGCAACTCCATGCGGTTCAGCAGTGTCTGGTTCCCCAGGGCCAGGGTCTTCACTCGCTCAATGGCCGAAAGCAGCGTCTCCGCCACCTTCACCATCGTGTCATGCTGTTTCCGGCTGATGAAATGCGGCCGCAGAAACGGACACACCGGCTTGCCCCCCACCGCCAGGTGGAGGCCCTGCATGCGCTGGTTTAAAGCTTCTGCCCAAGCCAGATCGCGATACGGCTCGGATTCCAGAATCTTGTGGTAGCGACTGATGGATTTGCCCAACTGAGCCATGGCTGAATAAGATGTTCCTACCCTAAAGTATCTCACAGTACCGCCGATAAGGGAAGTCCCGCGGTGCGTGAGACCTCTGTTAACTCTTTCTTTATCAACACATTACGGCTATCATTTTTTTCGACGAACCCCTTGCTGGCCCCCCCTTGCCGGCGTGTCAGAATTGATAGCATGGCGAGAATTTTGTTCGCGGTGGCGGTCCTGGTCCTCCCTGGTGCGGCGCTCCGGGCAGACGAGGGGATGTGGCTGGTGAACGGCTTTCCCCGGGCGGCTGTCAAGGCCAAGTACGGATTTGACGTCTCCGGCGAGTTCCTGGATAAGATCCGCCTGGCGTCGGTCCGGTTCAATTCCGGCGGCTCGGGTTCGTTTCTTTCGCCCCAGGGCCTGCTCTTCACCAACCACCACGTTGGGGCGGATTGCATTCAGAAGCTCTCCACGCCCGAAAACGACTATATGGCCCGCGGATTTCACGCCCGCCGGCGCGACGAAGAGAAACGGTGTCCTGATCTGGAAGTGAACGTTCTGCTGGCCGTTACCAGCGTGACGGAGAAGGTCAACGAAGGGATCTCCGCCGCCACTCCCGCCGCCCAGGCCAACCAGAAGCGCAAGGCCAACATGTCCCGCCTCGAGCAGGAGTGCGCCTCCCGCACCGGCCGCCGCTGCGATGCCGTCAGCCTGTTCGCCGGCGGCCAGTATCATCTCTACGAATACAAAAAGTACACCGATGTCCGGCTTGTCTTCGCCCCAGAGTCCTCGGTCGCGGCCTTTGGCGGCGACCCGGACAACTTCACCTACCCACGCTATTGCCTCGATTTCGCCCTTTTCCGGGCCTACGAGAACGGCGCGCCCGTGAAGCCGGACCACTACTTCCCCTGGAGCCGCCGGGGTGTGCGAGAGGGCGACCTCACCTTCGTGCCGGGCAATCCCGGCACCACCGGCCGGCTCGCCACCGTGGCCGAGTGGACCTACCTGCGCGAAGTGAGCTACCCGCTGACCATCCAGGCTCTCAAGGAGTATGAGCGGGCCATTCTGGGCCACATGGCGGGCGGCGGCGAGCGCGCCCGTCAGGGCGGAGAACTGTTGCAGGACGTTCAAAACAGCCTGAAGGCTTACACCGGATTTCTGGCCGGCCTCCGGGACCCGAAGCTCCAGGCCGTAAAGAACGAGGAGGAACGGCGCTTGCGTGCCGCCGTGAACGATGACCCGCGCAAGCGGCTTGAATTCGGCGCCGTTTGGGACGAAATCGCGGCCGCCTACGCCGAGTACACTCCCTTCGCCGCGCGCTACACCCTGTTTGAACCCTACGCCTTGCGGGCGAGTTCGATGCTCACTCTGGCCCGCAAGATTCTCCGGTACGCCGAGGAGCGTGCCAAGCCCGATGGGCAGCGCCTGCGCGAGTATTCCCAGGCGGGCCTACCCTCACTGGAACAGGCGCTCTATTCGGACGCGCCGCTCTATCCGGAGCTTGAGACGGCCGTCCTCGGCGCCTTCTTCCGCCTGCTGGTGGACCGTCTGGGCGCCGCGGACCCCGAGGTCCGCGCGGTCCTCCAGGGCCGCACGCCCGAGCAGGCCGCGGATGCCTACGTGCGCGGCACCCGCCTGGCCGATGTGGGCGAACGCAAGCGCCTGGCCGCTTCGGCCCGGGACGCGCGCAACGCCACCGACACCATGATGGAACTGGCCCGGCTGCTCGACGGGCCCGCCCGAAAATACCGCGCCATCTACGAGGACAAGTTGCAGGCCGTGATGGTCCGCAGTGCGTCGAAGGTGGCTCAGGCCCGCTTCGCCATTCGCGGCGACGAGGACTATCCCGACGCCACCTTCACGTTCCGCATCGCCTTCGGCCCGGTGCGCGGATACACGGACGAGGCGGGCCGTGCCGTGCCGTATGCCACCGTGATCGGCGGCCTGTTCCGGCGCGCCACCGGGAAGGATCCGTTTGCTCTGCCGCCCTCCTGGCTTTCGGCCCGTTCCCGTCTGAACCACCGTACACCCTACAACTTCGTTACGACCAACGACACCCACGGGGGCAACTCCGGCAGCCCCACGCTGAACACACGCGGGGAGATCGTCGGAATTCTGTTCGACGGCAACCTGGAGGGCCTTCCGAACCGGTTCGTCTACACCGACAGCCGCGCCCGCAGCGTCCACGTGTCAAGCGAGGGAATCGCCGAGGCTCTCCGCAAGGTCTACCGGGCACGCGAAATTCTGGCGGAACTGGGGCTTTAGCTCCCGCTCCCGCTCGGGCGTTTCCCTGAACCAGATCGGGACCTCCGGGCTATTGGCGCGCCAGTCTCTGCCTGCTGAAATGAGGGCAAGGAGTGTCCCGCAATGAATTCGGATCGTGTTCTTCTCATCAGCCCCAGCGAGGATGTGCTGGCCACCGTGCAGGAATCGCTTGAGCGGGTGAATGCGTTCCTCACGGTGCGAAAGCTGCGGTATTACCCGCAGGATGACGAACTCGGCTTGGTTCTCCGCGCCCAGGGCCCGGCCATCGTGTTTCTGGACGCGGAAGACATCGGCGATGCGCTGCGTGTACACGCCGAGATTCAGCGCTATTCGACCTCCGCGCAGGTGGTGGCCGTCACCGGCTCAATGAGCCCCGAGATTTTCCTCGCGCTGATGCGGGTGGGCGTGCGGGAGTGCCTGCCGCTTCCCGTCGAAGACGAACGCCTGAACGAGTCCCTGCTGCGTCTGGCCGAAGTGCTGGAGGGCGTAAGCCCTACCGAACACGCCTTCGGCAAGGTCTACTCGTTTCTTCCGTCCAAGCCAGGCTCCGGGGCCACCACAATCTGTCTCAACACGGCGCGCGCGCTGGCGGAGGCCCATGGGTCGCGCGTCGCCATCATCGAACTGGACATGACCTGCGGTGTGATTCCGTTCCTTCTCAAGCTGAGCAGCGGCCTGACCATCTGCGACGCCTCCGAGTACGCCGGCCGTATGGATGAAACCCTGTGGCAGCGCATGATCACCCGGAGCGGGAAACTCGATGTCCTTCGCGCCGGGTTCCCCCGTCCGGAATTCCGCCTGGACCCCGCCCAGGTGCAGCAGATGATTGGCTACGCTCAGCGCAACTATCCAGCCGTCTGCATCGACCTGTCCGGGAACATGGAGCGCTTCTCCGTGGAGGCCATGCGATCCTCATCCAGCATTTTCCTGGTCTGCACCAACGAGATCGCCTCTCTGCACCTGGCCAAACGCCACATGGAACTCCTGCAAGCGGCGGAACTTCAGGACCGCGTCCAGGTGATCATGAACCGCGCGGGCCGCAAGGACGCGCTGGGCCCACAAGCCGTGCGCGACGTGCTCAAGGTGACCCAAATCGAGACCTTCGTCAACGACTATTCGGCCGTCCAGAATGCCATCCGGGACGGTGTGCCCCTGCCCGCCGATGGACGCCTGGGCTCGGAGTTTCGCGATCTTGCCCGGCGCCTGGCCGGCAAGAAGCCCAAGGGTCCAACGGCCACAAGCGACGGCTCCGGCGGCAAGTCTGGCGTGTTGAGCTTGCCCGGACTCAAGTCGGCAGTTTCGAACCTGCTCTCCAAAGCAAGCTGACCGAAACTACTCCACTTTCTGCTCAGCGGCTGACTTGGACAGGCTCCTGATCAGTTCTCCCGTCAGCTTAGGGTTGGCCGGACGCGCGGGCAATTCAGGCTGCTCTTTCGGAGGCCGGGGCCACGGCCACGGCAGCAGGAAGAAGCCATCAGGCTCGCCCGCCAAGCCAAGTTGCGTCCGCACGGACTGAATCTGGGCGGCGAGCGACGCCTCAAACTGGGCTTGGGACTCGGCCGAGGGACGTGGTTGGCCCGCGGGCGCCTGAGCAGGCGGCGTCTGGCCGGGTGGCGTCTGGCCGGGTGGCACCTGGAAAAGCAGCAGCGCCGCCACGAACCGCATCATCACTCCGCCGCACGGTTAAGGGCGCTCAGATTGGGCAGCACCAGAGTATCGCCAGCCACCCGGAAAGCGGCATGCAGGTGCGCCGGATGGAAGCCCGAAGGCGGTGGACACGGGACCGGCTCCACGGGAAATGGAAGCCGCTGCGTGCTGACATCGCCCGGCGTGGCCAGAGCGGCCAAACCTCCCGACGGGTCCCGCACGATGAGAAGCCGGGCGTCGGGTTCGTTCCGCGCGTCGCCAAGCCGGAAGACCGGTACTGCATGACCGCGCCAGAGAACCACACCCGCCACCGGCTCCGGAGCCCGTGGCGTCGCGGCGACAGGCGTCGGCCCCAAGACCTCAAGAAGTTGGCGGAAGCTCACGCCGCCAAGGGTTCCCGGGCCGATGGGGAACAGCGCGATACGGCGGCCCGCGGCGGCAGCCGGCTCCGGCCGGCGCCCGGACTGTGCCCTGCGGACCGGCAACGGCGGCGGCGATGGGTTTCGCAAACGGGCCACATCAAGGCAAGGAATGGCCCGGCCCTCGAACGGAACAATCGCCTGATAGATCGCGTCGTTGGCATTCAAGATGGGCGGCGGCGCCAACACAGACTCCGCCGGCAGCGTGACCATCCTGCCCGGCCGCCCCGCCGCCAGAAACCAGCCATCCATCGCGATGAGCGGCCCCCGCTGCGCTGCCGCAGCCAACCCCAGCCGCACCGCGAGCGGAACCGCCTCCAGAGCCTGGGCGGGGGTGCGCAGAATGCCGGTAACCCCAGCCATATCAAGGCAAAATGAATGCCCGGCGCATTCGAGCAGTAGAATGCGGACCCGATTTTGGCGGTCCTGGTTCAAACAGATGCCTCCTCAGCGGCGAGTTGACGGGCGAGCTGCCGCCCGATTTCGGAAGGTGTGCCCAGATGGCTTGCCGCGCCCAGGTCCACCGCCGATTGGGGCATTCCATTGACAACGCAACTCGCGGCGGATTGCGCGTAGGTGAGGCCGCCCGCGGCGCGAATGGCCTGCAACCCCAGGGCCCCATCGTCGCCCATGCCGGTGAGCAGCACGCCCACCGCGGAACGGCCAAAGACAGTTGCCGCGGACTCCATGGCGACGTCAATTGAAGGACAGTGGCCCCGTACCGGAGGTCCGGCCTGGACAAGCGCCCGGCCCGGCGGCCTTATGATCAGGTGCATGCCGCCCGGCGCCACATACGCCTTGCCGGCGGCGAGAGTTTGGCCGTCTTCGGACTCCCACACCGGCAGCGGCGCGGAACGGTTCAGTTGGGCGGCCAGGACACCGGTGAAGCTGGCCGGCAGATGCTGGACAATCAGAATCGCCGCGGACAACGAGGAGGGCAGTTCGGCCAGCAGGGAACGCACCGCTTCCGGACCACCCGTCGAGGCCCCAATCACAACAAGCCGTTGAGCCGGCCGGCGCACGGGCGGGGGCGGCGCGGCTGCCTGGGCCGTCCGGCCGGCGCCATGACTCTCCACCAGCCGGATCACCTTCACCTGGGCGGCCCGGCGGACCTTGGCAACGATCTCCCTCTCCAGAACGTCTGGATCCACGGGCGCTTCAGGCGTGTACTTGAGCGCGAAATCCACCGCGCCCAGATCGAGTGCCTGCATCGTCCGCGTGGCGGCTCGCCCGGTGGCCCCTGTGACCACCACCACAGGCACCGGTGTCCGCGACATCACCTGGCGAAGTGCCTCCAGACCACCCGCGCCTCCCAGTTCAAGCCCCATGGTCACCACATCCGGCCGGCGGGCCTTCACCTCGGATACCAGAGCTCCGGCATCGTGAACCACTCCCCCAATCTCAAACCCACCCGCCTCTTCCAGGTATCCGGCGATCAGACGGCAGACGAAAGGCGATTCGTCCGCGATTAGAACGCGCGGCACGCCGCTGGGCGGGGTGGAATGGAGCGGGCTCCCCATGGGTGTTAGCCGGCTTCCCGCTGCCGGTACTCGCGGGCCAGACGGCGGATCACCGCGAGCAACGTCTCTTCCTGATAGGGTTTCACCAGATAATCGGAGACACCCAGACTGAGGGCCCGCGCGCGGTGTTTTTCACCCGCGCGCGAGGTGAGCATCAGGATGGGAAGCTGCTGGAACTGAGGATGGGCGCGAAGGGCGGCCGTCAGTTCATAGCCGTCCATGCGCGGCATCTCGATATCCACCATCAGCACATCGGGCCGGGCCCCGCCCCGCAGCAGGTCGAGCGCCTCCACCCCATCACGTGCCGGCACCGCGCGCCATCCGGCGGACTGTAGCAGGCTCTCCAGGACGCGCCGCACGCTCACCGAATCGTCCACCACCATCACCTGCAGGGCCCGGTTGGCTTCGGCGGTCCGGGGTGAGCGTGAAGGCTGAAACTTTGTGGGCCCGGCCACCGGGCGCGCCGCCTGGGATTCGCCCACCAGTTCACCCGGGTTCAGGATCAAGACAACGCCCCCATCGCCCGTCAGTGTCGACCCGGCGATGCCCGGCGCCCGCCGAATCAGGCTGCCCAGAGTCTTGATCACCGCCTCGCGAGCTTCGACACGTGGTCGGCCAATAGAACCGCCCGTATGCCTGCGGCTTGAACCACAATGGCCGGAGGCCGCTCAACCGCCGGCGCGGCGGACCGCCGCAACCCAAGCGCGTCATTCAACCGCACGCCGGGAAGCACCTCGTGGTCCAGCCGGACGACGGTCCTGCCCCCGGCCGTCTCAATCCGCGAGCCATCCAGGCGAAGCACCTGGACCACGGAAGCCAGAGGAATCGCCAGCCGTTCTCCGCCGGCTTCAATCATCAGGACCCGCATCACCGCCAGCGTGAGCGGCAGGCGAACCGTGAACCGGGCTCCCTGCCCGGGCTCGCCTTCCACTTCCACCGTGCCCCGCATTTCGTGAACGGCTGTGCGAACCGCGTCCATGCCAACGCCGCGTCCAGACACCTCGGTCACCATCGACGCAGTGCTGAAGCCAGGCTGAAAGATGAGTCGCAGAGCCTCTTCGGGTATCAGAGTGGCAGCGGCGGCCTCGTTGAGAAAACCCTTCCGCATGGCAGTCTCGCGCAGGACGTCCGGGTCCAGGCCGGCGCCGTCGTCCGAGACTTCCAACACCACTTCGGCGCCTTCGTGCCACGCCTTCAGCGTGATCTGCCCTTGCGCGGGTTTTCCCAGCGCGGCCCGGACGGAACCGGGCTCGATGCCGTGATCGACGGCGTTGCGCAACAGGTGCTCAAGCGGCCCGGCAATCTGTTCAAGAACCGTCTTGTCAAGCTCGATCCATTCACCTTCAATCACCAGCCGGGCGGGCTTCGAACAGTGCGTGGAAGCCACCCGGACCGCGCGATGCAAACGTCCCGCCATCGAGCCGAGCGGCACCATGCGCATCCGCATCAGCTTGTCTTCGGATTCGCCGGTCAGCCGGGCCAGCCGCTCCAGGCAACCGGTGAAATCTCCGGAGCGCTGGCCCAGCGCGCCCACGGCGGCGCCGATATCGGCCGAAGCCTCGGCCAGTTCCCTCGAGAGCAAATGAAGGCCGGTGTAGCGGTCGAACTCCAGCGCATCGAAGCCGGCGGAAGCCCCGGTCTGCCGCGTGCCGGAATGCCCTCCCGCAAGCGTGTCAAGACCCACCGCCTCAAAGTCCGATTCCAGGCGATGGACAAGCCGCTTCAGACGCTCCATGCTCAGCCGCAGTTCATCCAGTTCCTGGCGGTAACTGCCCAGCGTCTGCTCAAACGACGACCGGTTCACCACCAGTTCGCCCGCCAGGCGGACCATCTCATCCAGCCGCTCAATGGGCACCCGGACGGATTGGCCGGACAGCTTTGAGTCCGGCCGCGGCTCCGGCGGCCGTTGCCTTTCAGCCAGTCCAGGACCCGGCGTCGGGGCCACGGCAGGTTCAGGAAGCCCTGTCCGGTCCGGTTGAGCCCCCAGCGATGAGGGCGGAGCATCCACCAGCGCGGCATAACGCTGCTCAAGGGCGGCCGCCTGCGACACCGGATCGGGCGCGGTATCGGAGGCCAGATCAGTCAACAGATCCAGAGAATCGGCCAACAGGCGAGCCGCCTCGGGGGTGTAGGCGGCGGAGCCCTCATTCGCCAGATCCAGCAGATCCTCCATGCGATGAGCCACGCGGCTTAGAACCACCGCGCCTACCGTTGCGGCGGAACCTTTCAGCGTATGGACCGGCCGCCGCAGTTCGCCGAGCAGGGTCTCATCGGCCGGATCGGCTTCCAGCGCCCGGAGAGCGGTTCCGATCGTCTCCAGCAGCTCTTCGGCTTCCAGCCGGAAGGTGGCGGCCAGTTCCCCGGTGGCCAAGCCCGCGCTTCCGCCTGCGTCAGCGGTTCCCGGTGGCGCCTCAAGCTCCGAGGCGCCGCTGAGGACGGATGCCACTTCAGCTTCGTCCCCTGCGGGCTCCAGCCGCCGCACCCGGCGCAAACTGGGGACCATGGCGTGCACAACAGGGGCGATCGTGCCGCGGCCATCATCCAGTTCGTCGAGAAAGCCCCCGATACCGGCCAAGCCCTCAAGCACGGCGGACTCTGCTTCGGAGGACCACGGCACGATTCCGGCCATCACATCCTCAAGCAGTTCCTCCAACAGGAATCCAAGACGCCCCAGGACCGTGAGGCCGATCATGGAGGCCGCGCCCTTAATGGTGTGCAGCAGCCGGTGAGACTCCTCCAGCACCAAGGCGGGCTTCGCCCCGGGCTGGCGCAGTTCGCCGATAGCCTGCCGCATCCGGGGCAGGTAGTCGCGCACCTCCGTGACAAAGTCGGAGATAACCGCCCGGCTTGCGCGCTTGGACATGGCGTTAACGCACCTGGGCTGGACTGGTGAGTTTGAAGCGATCCATGGAGGACCGCAGACCGTCGGCCAGCGTCGCCAGGCGCCGGATGGAGATGGCGGCCTGCTTGGCGCCGGCGGCGTTCTGCTGTGTGACCGTGGAGATGCTGGTCATGGACTTCGCCACGGATTCCGATCCGCGCGCCTGCTGTTTCGAGGCAAGCGAGATGGACTGAATCAGTTCCGAAAGCTGGTGCGAGACCTGTTCGATTTCCGTGAGCTTCTGGCCCGCTTCCGTGGCCAGGTTCGTTCCGCCAACTACCTCATGCGTGGTTTCTTCCATGGCGGTGATCGCTTCGTTGGTATCCGATTGGATGGACTTGATGAGCGAGGCGATCTTCTTGGTGGCCTCGGTGGCCCGGTCGGCCAGGCGTTCCACTTCCTCGGCGACCACCGCGAAGCCCTTGCCGGCGTCTCCCGCCGTGGCCGCCTGGATGGAAGCGTTGAGAGCAAGGATGCTGGTGCGGTCGGCGATATCGCCGATCAACTGAACGATCTCGCCGATCTCCTGCGAACTCTCGCCCAGCCGCTTGATCCGCTTCGACGTCTGCTGAACCTGTTGCCGGATGCCGCTCATGCGGGTCATCGTCTTCTGGACAGTGTCCGCGCCGGAGCGCGCGGCCGTAAGGGCCTGGTCAGCCACCGAGGAAGCCGAAGAGGCGTTGGTCGAGACCTGCTGGATCGAAAGCGCCATTTCGTCAATGGCGGCCGAGGCATCCACAATCTGGCGGGACTGCGCTTCGCTGCCCTGGGCAAGGTGTTCGGCGGTCTTCAAGACCTCCGTCGCGGAGCCGGTCACCGAACGCGTTGTCTGTTCCACCTGACCGATCAGGCCCCGCAGTTCACCGATCATCATGTTGAACGAGTCCGCGAGGGCGCCGGTGAGTTCAGCCGTCCCCTCGGCATTCACAGTGAGGTCGCCGTCTGAAACGGCGCTGATTTCATTCAGCAGCTTCTGAATGCTCTCCTGAATCCTGTCACGCTCCTCGCGCGATTGAATCAGGCCCAGAGTGTTGTCGAGCATGGCGTTGAGCGAGACCGCCATCATGCCCAACTCGTCCCCCGTGGTCACCTCGGCGCGCGCCGCGAAGTTGCCCATGCCGATCTCGGAGAACAGGTGCGTCAGCGCACCCACCTGGCGGTTGATTCCCCGGACGATTCGAACGGCCAGCAGAATCGCCGCCACCAGCGCCGCGAGAATGGCCCCAATCTGCGTGAACTGCTGACGGCGCATGCGGGCGATTCGGCTGTCGAGAAGCGCGCGTAATTCCTTCGCCGCGGAGCTTCCAAAGCTGAACCACGCTTCGACGGACTGCTGCCCGTTATCAAACTCCTCGCGCGCCTCGGCCCGAGTGGCGCCCGTGGCCAGTTTTCCCGCCAGAGCCTGGCCAAACGCGGTGCCGGCCGAGAGCGCGGCGTTCAACGGCGGAGTGAGAGAGCGTTCCAGGCCCTGGTTCGCCCGTCCGGCCACGCGAAGGGCGCGGCGCGCCGCTTCGGCATGCTCGGCCAGGCCGGAGGAAAGGTATGAGATTTGCGCCGCTTCTTCCGCCGAAACCCTGCCGTGCGCCGCCACGCCGGCCGCCGTGTCGCGCAGGTACGCAAGGTCGCTCACAGTCGCTGGCAGACGGTTCACCATGGCATCCATCACGTGGTAGCTGTCCAGGTCGGGGTCCAGAATAAGCTGGGACTTGTCGGCCACGGTGAGAATCAACTCACGAACGTCGGCCAGCAGGCGCGTGTGCGCGGCGAAACTCTCCTGGGCGCCCATGGCGCTTTGGCGTTGTCGAAGCTCCCGCCACCCCTGGCGCACCGTGCCGAGCGCATCGTTCCCGCCCCAGTCCCGGGCCACCGCGGTTTCAATGGCCTCCACCGCCCCCAGGTCGGCTTCAATCTGGGGCTCGAGCGCAGCCATGCGATTGCGCAGGGAAGTGTCGCCGTTGAGAACGGCGTTGGCCAGTCCCCGATGCTGCGCCAGACGGTCAAACAGGCCATAAGAGGCTGCCAGATAGTCGATGCCGCGCAGTTCATCGCGGGCGGTTGCGATTTGCGACCCGCGGCTGTCCAGGAAGATTGAAACAACCAGAACCGGCAGTCCCATCACGGCGGCCACCAGCCCGATCTTTTGCCATAGCTTTAAGTCGTTGAAGGTCTCAAACATTGGTGCCTTTGTCTCCAGTTGCCGGCTCAGCCGGCGGCAAGTGTCTCCAGTTGCGGCGCCGCGAACAGACGGTCTACATCCAGCAGCCGCACCAATCGGCCGTCCAGTTCGCAGACTCCAGCCAGCAGTTCTCCGCCGGCGCCGGGTTGCGGTCCCAGGGCGGCCTGGCCTTCGCCAATGCGGCCCATTCCCGACAGTTCATCCACCAGTAGCGCGCACTGGCGCGCTCCATTCCCGATCACCAGAATCCGTCCCTGGTCCGAGTCTTCGGCCGGCGTCACACCCAGCAGCGCCGCAAGGCTGACCACGGCCATCACCTCACCCCGCAGGTTCGCCACGCCCAGAACGAATTCGGGCAAGTTGGGCACCCAGGTGATCGGCGGTACGCGCCCCGCCTCGACGATGCCTGCGACGGGGATTGCGTATCGGGAGCCGTCCAGTTGAAAGAGCACATGCAGCCCGCCCTGAAGCGTCCGCCCGGCGCGGTTGTCCTGGGAAGCGGCCTGCGGGGCCGGCGCCTCGTGCATCGTCTGGTCGATGGCCGCGACCACGGACTCCAAAGAGGACTCCGGCGATCCTGGCTCAACCGGAGCGGAGGGTCCCGATTCGCTGACTCGTACCGCGGCCAGCAGCTCCCCCAGAAGTTCATCGGGGTCGATTGGCGTGCCGGGCGCCGGCGGCTCTCCCGACATCAGTTCGAGCAGCAGGTCTTGCGCGGGGTCCGCGGGCGAGGGCTCGGCGGCGAGCAACTCGTCGAGCAGCCCCTCCGGGGCATCTGGATTGCCATTCCGGGGTCCGGGTGCCGGCTGTTTCAATTGATCGTCGTCCATCGTCATCCCTGGGCACTCCTCGGATTCATGTGCCGCTCGACACTGGCCGCCAGTTGGGTGAGATCCAGGGGCTTGGTAAGGTACTCATCAGCGCCCTGGCGCATTCCCCAGAAACGATCGGTCTCCTGGCTCTTACTGGTCACCAGGATCACGCGAGCCCCATGCGGACCGGATGCTGCTTTCAGGTGACGGCACACCTGGAATCCGTTCTTCTTGGGCAGAATCACATCCAACAGGACGACGGAGGGACTCTCCGCCGCGGCGCGTTCAATCGCCTCGTCGCCGTCCGTGGCCACCACCACGCGATACCCACGGCTTTCGAGAGTCTCGCGAATCATCTGAAGCTCAAGGGGGCTGTCGTCCACAACCAGCACGGTTTGGGCGGAGGTGGGCTTGGTACTCATGCCACCCCCAGGTGGCGCTTCACGGTTCGTACCAGCGTGAAGGGGTCGACCGGTTTCGTCACGTAGGCGTTGGCGCCCACCATGCGGCCCTTCATCTTGTCGAAGAGCCCATCCTTGCCGGAGAGCATCACGATGGGCAGCTTTTTCGTGTGAGGGTGATTACGCAGGGCCTTGCACACGTCCCAGCCGCTGATGAACGGCATGTTGATATCCAGGAGCACCAGATCCACGGGCCGCTCGGCGATCCGCTTCAGGGCCTCCATGCCATCGGCGGTGGTGATAGCGCGAATCTGACTGCGCTCAAGTGACCGGCTCACCGAGACGCGAATTGTGGCGCTGTCGTCGGCCACCAGAACAACCTTGCGGCCGATCAGTTCGTATACCGCCCGGAACAGGGCCGTATGCAGGGGACGGAGATGCGCTGCGTTCTGCAGATGCGGAATGGCCAATTCTGATTCCGCCAGATTCAGATGCCCGATGCCCTGCCAGTAGCTGCGCTCGAAGTCGTCCAGGGATGGATCGTTGGCCAGGCGAGCGAGGTAGGCGCGCAGCCGGGATTCTCTGGATGGCTCCGCCAGGACCCCGCCGTGGGTGGCCAGGCGGCCGGTGTCAAGGACATGCAGCGCGCCGCAGGACGGGCAACAGTCGAAGAGCTCCGCGGCATGAGTGAGGCAGAACGGGCACGTAAGCCGGCTGGCGGCGGCAACACCTGCCGGGCCGGGCTCGGGTTGCTGAGCTTCGGGCCACCGGGCAATGACATCCAGCGAGGCGTTCGGCGATGGATTCAAGGATTCCGAGTCCGCGTCAACGCGGAACGGCGTTTCGGTGAGGGGGCTGTAGGACGCTCCCTGTGGCGCAGGCTCCGCTTCGGCGTCTGGCGGCTTGGAATGCCAGGCAGTGTCCGTGGCTGGCGGCTCCACAAAGATAGCCCCTTCGGCGATACGGGACTCCGCGGTGGCGTGCTCGGCCTCCAGGGCTTCCGGCGAACGATCGGCCGTGACCTGTTCCGCTTCTGACCCGTTCCGCGGCTCGCTGGCCGGTTGAACTGCGAACGCCGCGTCAGCGTCCAGTGGCTCCAGCGTGGCTTGTTCAGATGCCTGTGCTGAAGGTTCTGGTTCCGCAGCGGGATCGGCCACGGTCAGTTCAGCTTCCGATTCTTCACTAAACTCGCCAGCCCGCTGAAACGCCGGCTCCACCTCAGGGTCGGGTGACTTGGCTTCTGTGGCTTCAACCGCTTCGCTGGCCGTTTCAAAAGCCGGCGCCGCTTCAGCGTCGAGCGACTCCTCGATGGCTTGTTCCATTGCCGGTGTCGCGGGTTCCGGTTCCGCAACCGTGTCGACGGCGGCCAGTTCAGCCTCTGATCCTTCACTCGGGCCGCTCGCCGTTTGAACAGCCATCTCTGCTTCAGCGGCGAGTGACTCTGCCTCGGTTTGCTCTGATACCTGTGCTGAAGGTTCTGGTTTCACACCGGGATCAACCGTGGCCAGATCGGTCCCTAAGGCTTCAGCCGGTTCGCTGGACTGAATGACCAGCTCTGCTTCAGCGGTGAGTGACTCGGCGGTGGCTTCAATTGCTGCTATCGCGGGTTCCGGTTCCGCAACCGTGTCGACGGCGGCCAGCTCAGCCTCTGATCCTTCACCGGGCCCGCTCGCCAGTTGAACAGCCTGCTCTGCTTCAGCGGCCAGTGGCTCAGCCGTGGCTCCTTCGATTGCCGGTGTTGCGGGTTCCGGTTCCTCAATCGGATCGGCCGCGGCCAACTCAGCGTCTATGCCTTCGCTTGGCTCGTTGGGCCGTTGAACAGCCAGCTCTGCTTCAGCGGCCAGTGGTTCAGCCGTGGCTCGTTCAATTGCCGGTGTTGCGGGTTCGGGTCCCGCAAGCGGATCGACGGCGGCCAGTTCAGCGTCTAATCCTTCGCTGGGCTCGGCCAACGCGGCTTCCGCGGCGGCTGGCTCCGCCGTGGCTCCTGGCGCAGGTTCTACGTCCACCACCGGATCGGCCTCAACTCTGACGGCCCCCGAAGTTTCAACCGGCCCGTTGGCCGGTGAAACCGTCGAGCCGTCTACCAGGCTGGGAACCGGCGCCGTGGCTTGGCCGGTTGCGACCGGTGATGCGTCAGCCTCCGGTTCAGAGCCCACCACTTCAGAGCTCACAATTGCGGGCTCAGTTTCCGGCCCCGCCAAGGATGCTGACTCAGGCTCGGCGGCCGGTTCAACCGGCATGGGCTCGGCTTTGGAGGCCTCAGCCGGATCTGGTTGGAGGCTGACCGCCTGGGCTTGCACTTCGACGCCGGTGCCGGAAGTTTCCCCGGAGGCAACACTTTCCGAACCAGTGCCGGATGCTGAACTTCTGGCGGGGTTCAGCCGGAGAAGCCATGACCGCGCGCGTTCGTTTCCCGGATCGAGCACCAGAACTCGCTCCAGGCACCAACACGCCTCCACCTGGTTGTTGGCGAGCGAGGCCCGCCAGAGCCAGGCTTGCGGTTGGAGTGGATCGTCGTGAGAGAGCGCGGAGACAAGTTCGTAGGCACGCGTCTTGTCACCCTGGCGGATGTGCCCGATGGCCCGCTGCAAGCGGACCTCAAACGGTTCGCCGGAGTGTGCTCCGGCGCCGGATCTTTTAGCTTCAAGCTGCTCAATGCCGGTCAAGTGCTACCCGCCTGAGCAGTAGTTCGGAGGTATGAGCCGCCGACTTTAGCAGAATCGGGCCACTATTTCTTCACAAACTGATCGATGCCCTCGTCACGCCACACCTTGAGGGTGTTCGAGTCCTTGGGATCGATCTTGAGCCCGATGGCATTCACCGGCACGCTGTGCTTCCGTTGGATCTCGATCCAGTTTTTCTTGACGCCGTTGTCTAGTGGCATGATACCTCCCCGGTGGATTTCACCTGCTCGAATAACTCATCGGCCGAGCTCGCCATCTCATGAATCGCATCCGCCTCAAGCGCGGGTCCGCCAATGACGGTGTTCAGAAGGTGGAGCGAGGCCGCGAATCGCGCCGCATCACAGGCAAGCTGATCACCTGTAAGCGATTGGATCTGATCCGCGACTTCGGTGGCCGGGACCGGATGGCCGAGATAGAGTTCCTGCGTCGCCAGGCGGGACATCCGCGTGTACATGTCTTCAGAACCCAGGTGGTGCCGCGACAACAGATGTGTGCGCGCACGGGCCAGTTCTCCGGCGTCCGTGGGCCTGCGCCCGGCGACAAGATCGGCGAACTCCCGCAGAGCCGTGGCGAACACCCGAGGCAGCAACTCGGGCGCCGTGCTGCCTTCAATGGTCAGGGCGCCCGCGTCGCGATACGCCTGATAGTCCGCCTCGATATCGTAGACCCATCCAGCGTCTTCCCGTAGAGCGCGGTAGAGCCGCGAACTCAGGCCGCCCCCAAGAACATGGGCCAGAAGATGCGTGGCAATGCGGTCCGGATGCCCGAACGGCCCCGCCGGAAAGCCGAGCGAAAAGTAGCTTTGCGAGCTCGGCAACTCAACAACCTTGAACCCGGCCGTGAAGCGCGGTGGACCCGATTCGTTCTTCGGGGCTGCGCCCGTGAGCCGCCAGAAGGCGTCGTGAACCTGGGCCGTGAAATCGTCGTGGTCCAGTTGCCCGGCCGCCGCGATTACGATGTTGCCGGGACGGTAGTGCCGCCCGAAGAAATCGATGAGTCCCGCGCGCGACAGCCTCTCGACGCTGCCTGGACTGCCCGCCACCGGGCGGCCCAGTGGATGTCCCGGCCATGCGGACTGTTTCATTCGTTCGTGCACAAGCTGCGACGGACGGTCCCTGCCCATCGCGATCTCATGCTGAACGGCCTGCTTTTCGCGTTCCACGGCTTCCTCCGGAAAGGCGGGGTTCAGAAAGAGGTCGCCCAACAGGTCGAGTATGAAGTAACGGTAGTCCGCCAGAACGCAGGCGTGATAGCAGGTGTAATCGCGTGTTGTGAACGCCCCGATGGAGCCGCCCGCAAGATCGATGTGGCGGCCGATCTCGATGGCTGACCGGGTGCTGGTGCCGTGGAACAACATGTGTTCACACAGGTGAGCCAGTCCCGATTCCGCCGGTTCCTCATGGCGGGAGCCGCAGTTCACCACAGCCCCGATGGCAAGCGAACGCGCATGCGGCACCGCTTCGGTGACGACGCGGAGCCCGTTGTCGAGCGTCGACTGGCGCATCAGGCACACTTCAATGGCTGATCGGCTGGTTCGGCAGCCTTCGTGAGTCTAAGCGACTTTTCCCGGGCCGGCACGGGCGAACACCCGGTTTCGCCTTGGCTGAGGGGGGACGAAGATCAAGCATGGGAGTCCCGCGTGAACAGCTATCTTGAGGCGCCGCAATTGGTGAGGGCGCCCTCGGCCGGGCCGGGGGGAACGGTATTCGCTTTCCTGCCGGGAAAGCCGGGGTCGGGTGCCTCCACCGTCTGTGCTCACCTGGCCGAAGCGTTGGCCGGGATCCTCAGCGCCGGCGCCATCCGGGAACCCGTGAGCCTGGTCGAATTCGACCTGTATTCCGGCGCCCTCGCGTTCCTCTTGAACGCGGACAACGAACTGGGCGTGGCCCATCTTGCGATGCACGCCGGGCGCATGGACCAGGAGTGGGAGAACGCGGTTTCCAAGAGCGGGCAGCTCGAGGCCCTGGTGGCTGGCACCTATCCGGGCTGGTTCCGCATGGAGGCCCACGTCGCCGGGGCGGTGACGGACCTGGCGGCCGCGCGCAGCAAAGCCGTTTTTTGCGATCTTTCAGGCAATCTGGAGCCCTTTTCGCTTGAGGTGTTGCGCCGGGCGCGAACGGTCTATGTGGTGGTGACGGCCGATCTGGCCTCGCTCTATCTGGCTCGCCGCCGCATTCTCCGGCTGCACGAACTGGGCCTGCGGGAGCGTGTGCACGTGATTCTCAACCGCTTCAACAAGTCGGAGCGGATGACGCCCAGGATGATCTCCGAAGCGCTCGATGTTGGCGAAATCCTCGCCATCGACGATGACGATCAGGCCATCCAGACCGCGCTCCGCGAGGGGAAGATGGCCGCAGCTTCCACACGCTTTGGGGCCGGCATCCGGCAACTGGCGCTGAAGCTGGCCTCCTCCATCACGTCGAATCAGACAGTCGGCTAGGGACAGGGGCCGGATACAACAGCGGCCACGTCGCGGGCATTGATGAGGGCCCGCAGCCGCTCTTCCGGGATGCCGCATGCCCGGCCAAGCAGGGTTAGGGCCAAGTCTGCGTGGCCCGGGTCGCTCCATTGGGACATCTGGCGCAGCGCGGGCAACGCCTCCCTGCGCAGGCTTGCAAGGGTTGCCGGGCCACGGGCGGCCGTCAGCGGACCCAGGACGAACATGGCTTTGTTTCGATCCGTCCAATGAAGCGAATTGAGCAGGGGAAGGAACGGCTGCACGGGAATCTCGCGCGCCAGCGCGGCATCGTGGTCCGCCAGCACGGCCAGGACTCGAATCGCGTTGTTTCGAACCGTGGCATCCGGGTCGTGCACGGCATTGAGAAGCGCCGGCAATTGGCCGGGGCCACGAGGTGCGTAGCCGGCAATCCAGGCCGCCGCGATCCGGTCCCGGCGCGACCCGGACTGGGTGAGCACACGAAAGACCAGCGAGGGCTCAGATCGGGCATAGGTGAGCAACTGGAGTTGGAGGGCGCGCAGGGCCGGGTCTCGCGACAGCGAGTAGCCGTTCTCCGTTTCATCCCCGGCCGCGAGCCCGCCCTGGCTCAAGCGGTCCATGGATCGTTCATAGAGAGCTGTGATCTCAGCCGGAAGCCGTTCGGGGCCGGACGGCTCTCTTTTCCACTGGACGGTGCCGGAGTCCGGGGATTCGATGCCCACGTAGAGAACCCAGCCAGCCGGTTGTCCCAACATCACCGGCGCAACCGCAAACCGGTTTCGCCCCACCAGGCGCCGGATACCCGCCGGCATGTCCCGGAGCCTGGTTTCCCTTACGGGTTCGTAGAAAGAGCCCGGTTGAAACGGGAAAGCAGCCCGAATCCTGTCGAAATCAACGGGCGCTGAGCCGTAGAAATCGATGGCTCGTAGGGGGTGGCGAAGCGACTGGGCAAGTCCCGCCGCCGTGGCCAACACGAAGACAAGCGGGCGCATGCCGCCTGGATTCCCACTTAGAATGGAACGTCGTCGTCCGTGACGCCGCCGGCAAACGGATCATCCATACCGCCGCTTGCGGAGGACTGCGGTGCGGCCGCCGGGCGCGAACGCTGCTGGGCGCCGCGCGGCTGAGACACCATGCCGCCACCACCGCTGCCACCGAACCCGCCACTACCATAGCTGGCTCCGAACTCCTCGGGCGGCCCCGCGGGACCGCCGGCGCTGTCGCCACGCCCGCCCAGAAGCATGAGCTCTTCGACCACCACTTCCGTCGAGTACTTCTTGACCCCATCCTTGTCGTCGTAGCTGCGGGTCTGCAAGCGGCCCTCAATGTAGACCTGCTTGCCCTTGGTGAGGTACGGGGCCACGTTCTCCGCTCGCCAGTAGGAGACGTTGGTCCAGTCCGTCTCCTCCTTCCAGTCGCCGGTCTGCTGATCCTTCCAGCGGCGGGAGGTGGCCACCGAAAACCGGGTGATCGAAACGCCGGAGGTGGTGTACTTGGTCTCGGCGTCGCGCCCGAGGTGTCCAATGAGGATGACTTTGTTTACGCTGCGGCCTGCCATATTGTGTGCTCTACCATATTGTGCAACAAATGGGCGCCCGCTCTCAGGAAACCTTGGGCTCGAACGCCCGATGGCCCATCTTTTCCGGTTCCGGCGCTCTTGGAAGTGAGGATCAGGTGCGGCAGGGGCCTGTTCCGGCCGATGAAGTACTATCCGGCCGGGAATTCGGCTCCCTGATGCAAAGATTTTGCTTGTCTGATGGGAAATCTCGTGCATACTGAAGAAACCGGGGCCGGATGGCGTCGTCCAAACCTGCCACTCAGCCCAGGTGTACGCGGGTGTACAATGGCTCCGAGCCGGGCCTTTGGCGCCGGACGTTGCGAGCGAACAGACAACACGTCGAGCCAATCAATGACCTTCGCAAGTCCAGAAATGCCCTTCCGGGGGCGGGTGGCCCGAATGGCGCGGCAGGCCGGGTGGCTGCCAGTGCTGATGGGGCTGGGTGTAGCGCTGAACGTGGCGCCGGCTGGGGCTCAACTGATGTTGCAGGGCAGCGGTCCGGGGGAAACTGTCCGCATCTTCAATACGGATTTGGCGGTGCTTGAGGCTCGCCAGGATCGTGACGACCTGCCCTGCACTGTCACTCCGCAGAAGCCCATGCTGGGCTTTGATCTGAAGTTTCACACCAGCTACGAAGTGGCCGTGCCGCTCAAGGAGCTTTCCGGAACCGAGAACCTGCTGACCATCATCTTCCGCGTTTCGAAAGAGGGTGTTCAGGAGGCTCCGGCGTACTTCTCGCAGAAGATCAAGGTTCCGGCGATCGAGGAAGACGCGCGCGGGGAGGCTTATCTCACCGGCACGTTCGACCTGGGGGAGGGCAAGTACCACGTCGACTGGCTGATGCGTGACCGGGCGGAGCGGGTTTGTGCCCACAACTGGGAGTCCGAGGCGGTGCTTCCCGCCAAGGATAAGCAGGTGGGTGTGGTCTTGGGACCTGGGGCCATCCAGCCCGCCGATCCGGATCAGTTCCGTGACGAACCCCCCGTGGAACGTGCAACCCAGGACCAGCCACTCAACGTCAAAGTATTAGTCAACTTCGCGCCTCAGAACTCGCGTTCTCCGGTGCTGCGGCCGATGGATACCGGTGCTCTGGTGTCCATTCTGCGCGGCATCGCGCGTGAGCCCAGGATCGGGAAGTTCTCCGTGGTGGCTTTCAACATGCATGAACAGAAGGTCTTGTACCGCAAGGACAACTCGGGTCAAATCGACTTCCCGGCGATCGGGCAGGCGGTTTCCGCCCTCCAGTTGGGCACGGTAGACCTGAAGCGTCTTGAGAACAAGCACGGCGAAACCGATTTCCTGGCCGGTCTGATTCGCAAGGAAATGACGGATTGCCAGGCCGACGCGGTGATTTTCGCGGGCCCGAAGGCACTGTTGGAAGAAAACGTCTCGCCGGATGTGCTGAAGGAGATCGGGGAGTTGGATTACCCGGTCTTCTACATGAACTACAACCTGTACCCGAACGCGGTGCCCTGGAAGGACTCGATTGGGCACGCGGTGAAGTTCTTCAAGGGAGTGGAGTATACGATCTCCCGTCCGAAGGACCTGTGGTATTCTGTGACTGAAATGGTGGGCCGGATCGCCAAGGCGCGCCGGCGTGCCGTTGGCAGCCTTCCGGCAACGCAGTAGAGAGGCGCCATGCGTGTAGCGCGTTCATTTGCACTCTTGCTCCCGGTCGCGATTGGCCTCGGCCAGACTCCCGGCCGGAAGAACCTTGCTCCTTTTGTCACCACGCCGCAGAACGTCGTCGAGAAGATGCTCGAGATGGCCCGGATCAAGCCGGGTGAGACAGTCTTCGACTTGGGCTGTGGCGATGGCCGCGTGCTGGTGACGGCGGTCCAGAAGTTTGAGGCTCGCGCCGTGGGCGTCGAGATCTCCGAGCGGCTGGTGAAGTCCGTCAACGAAACGCTTCAGAAAGAGAACATCGCGGGCCGCGCCAGAGTGGTCCACGGCGACCTGATGGATGTCGACCTGGGTGAAGCCGACGTGGTGACGCTGTACCTGATGCGCGACGCCAACGACACCATTCGCCCGAAGCTGGAGAGGGATCTGAAGCCCGGCGCCCGCGTGGTGTCGCACGACTACGAGATCCGGGGCTGGAAGCCCGTGGCGGTGGAATACGCCGAGGCGCACCGCCGCAAGCACGCCATCTATATGTACGAGATCCCGCGCCGGTAGGCGGCTCGGGGTTCGTCTCGTGATTCCGGTCCTGATCGCAGCCCTTGCTCCGGCTTTGGCGCAAGTGCGGCTGGAGCCGAAGCAGCTTCCTTTCGTCCTGCGCAACGGAGAGACGGCACGCAAGCATCTGCCTGCCACCATGGCCGGCGGCCTGGCGATCCTGGACTTTGACAACGACGGCGATCTCGACCTGTTCTTCGCCAACGGCGCCGCCCTGCCGGGACTGGTGAAGTCCGGGCCCGAGTTCCACAACCGCCTCTACGCCAATGACGGCCGGGGCGGGTTCACGGACGTGACGGAGCGCGCCGGGGTGGCGGGTGAGGGGTTCATGATCGCGGCGTCCGCCGCCGACTACAACAACGACGGGTGTGTCGACTTGTTCGTATCGGGCGTTCACCGCGTTACGCTCTATCGCAATACCTGCCGTGGCGGCTTCACCGACGCCACGGCCTCGGCCGGTCTTTCGGCCACATCGGCACGGTGGGCCAACGGAGCCGTTTTCTTCGATTTTGACCGTGACGGCGATCAGGATCTGTTCGTGGTCAACTATGTTCGCTGGCAGCCGGAGACCGAGCGGGAGTGTCTGGTGCAAAGCAAACCCGATTTCTGCCACCCGCGCTTCTACCAGCCGGCGGCCAATCAGCTCTACCGGAATCTGGGCGATGGCCGGTTTGAGGATGTTTCGGCGGCAGCGGGAATCGCCCGACATCCGGGCAAGGGGATGGCGGCGGCGGTGGTGGACGCCGGCGACGGATTGCCTTCCATCTTCGTGGCCAATGACCGGGTGTTTAACTTCCTGTTCCGGAATCTGGGAGGCGGACGGTTTGCCGAATCGGGGTTCGACCTGGGCGTGGCGGTGCCGCAGTCGGGGGAGCCGCCGTCGGCGATGGGGGCGCTGGCAGCTCACCTTTCCGGACAGGCGAGGCCGGACCTGGTCTACACGGCGCTTCGTGGGGAGACCTTCCCGTTTCTCCGGCCCACGGCAGCAGGGTTTGAGGAAAGCCCGGCGATTGCCGCAATCACGCGCGGGATGGCGGGGTGGGGTGCGGTGGCGGCCGATTTCGGCAACCGGGGGGTGCCCAGTCTGTTCTTTGCAAGGTCCGATGCGCTGTCGCCCGGGGGCGGCCGCGGAGAGGCGGCGCGGGAGCGGAACGCACTTCTGGAGAATCGAACCCGGGAGCGAGCAACTCTCTTGTTTGCAGATATTTCCGAGGCCTCTGGGCTCCACTCCCAGGGGCCGGCGATGAACCGTGGAGCGGCGGTGGGAGACCTGAACGGGGACGGGCTGATGGACGTTGTGACGACGGCCTTGAACGCGCCCGCAGTGGTGTGGTGGAACCGGACGCCGGATGCGGGACACTGGATTGCGTTCCGGGTTCCGGCCGGGACGCGGGTGGAGTTGACGGCGGCGGGACGGCGGCAGGTGGCATCCGCGCAGTCGATGACGGGCTATGCGTCGGCGTCGGCGGGCCCGTTGCATTTTGGGCTGGGGGCGGATACGGAGGCGCGGCGGGTGACTGTGGAGTGGCCGAACGGGCGGCGGCGCGAGTATTCGGCGCTGGCGGGGGGGCGCGTTCACTCGCCGGAGGAGGCACGCCCATGACAGTGCTTGTCCTGGCGGCGCTGCTGGCTCAGGATCCGGCGGCCGATCTGGCGGCGCGGGCTCGGGATGCCCTGGCGGCTCGGCGGCACGACGAGGCGGTTCGTCTGTATGGGCAGCTTGTCCAGGAGGTTCCGGGGAATCCGGGGCTGATTACCAATCTGGGGCTGGCGCTGCACCAGGCCGGCCGGTATCAGGAGGCGGCCGCACGGTTCCGGGCGGCGCTGAAGCTGGCTCCGGGTTCGTTTCCCGCGAATCTGATGCTGGGGCTGGCACTGCAGAAACTGGGGCAGCCCGCAGCGGCGATTGCGCCGCTTTCCGCGGCGGTCCGGTTGCAGCCGGGGGAGCCGACGGCCCGCCTGGAACTGGCCGATGCCCTGTTGGGCGCGGGCCGCGCGGCGGAGGCGATTCCGCACTTTTCACGGCTCAACACCCCGAAAGGACTGCAAGGGGTGGGCCTCAGTCATGCCGCTGTGGCGCGCCAGGCGTTCGCGGCGATTGAAGGGGCGGCGCCTGGGTCGCCTTACTGGCACGCCCTGGCGGCGCGATCCCTGGAGAGCCAGGGGCAATTGCGAGGGGCTTTCCAGCACTACCGGGCTGCGCTCGAAACGAACCCGCCGATCCCGGGATTGCGCCGGGACCTGGCCGGGGTGTATCAAGCGGCCGGCCATCCCGACTGGGCGGCGGCGGAAGCGAAGAAGCCGGAACCACCGTGCGCCGGGCTGGGGTGCGATTTCGCGGCGGGCCGGTTTGAGGCCATTCTGGCGGCGACGCGGACCGCAACCGCTCCCTCGGCGCTGTATTGGCGGGCGCGGGCGGCTTCCGAGCGGGCCCGGGCCAGCTTCGCGGCCCTGGCGAGCCTGCCGCCGAGCGCCGAGATCCATGAGCTTCAGGCGGCGGGCTTGCGGATTGAGGGCAAGCACCGGGAGGCGGTGGAGGAGTGGCGGCGGGCGCTGCAACTGAGCCCGCGCGATGGGCGGTTGGAGGCGGAACTGGCGCAATCGCTGTGGCAGGCGGGTGAGGATGATGAGGCGATGAAGCTGTTGGAGCGGCTGCCGGATTCACCGGCCGTGCACTTCCAGCGTGGCGACATCCTGGCCAAGCGGGGAGAGACGCCCCAGGCGATCGCTCAGTTGGAGAAGGCGGTGGCGGTACCGGCGGCTCGGGCGCTGCTTGGGCGGCTGTATCTGGAGCAGGGCGATGCCCAGCGGGCGGTGCCCCATCTGGAGGCTGGGCAATCGGTGGACCATGCCACGCTGTTCCACTTGAGCCGTGCCTATCAGCAGACGGGGCAGACCGCGAAAGCCAAGCTGACGCTGGCGCGCTATCAGCAGACCATGCGGGCGCGGACCGAGACGAAGGACGCCGAGATCACGCCGCCGTAGTCTTTTCCCCCGGCGCGTCAGCCCGGAACGTCAACCGGGCGGCGGCTAAAACTGCAAGCGTAACCCGAGTTGTGTGTTGCGCGGGCCGACGTTGGTGGTGCCGGTGACGCGGCCGAAGTCGGCGCTCCCGAGTGTTGTGTTGGCGCGGCCGAACTGCGGGGTGTTGGTGATGTTGAAGAATTCGGCGCGGAACTGGATCTTGATGCGTTCGAGCGCGGAGAAGTTCTTCAGCAGGGCGAGGTCGGCGTGCTGGGTGGCGCCGAAGCGGACGTGGCGCAGCCAGCGGGGTGCGTTGCCGATGTCGAATTGGCCCGGCTGGGAGAAGGCCGCGGTGTTGAACCAGCGGTCCGGGGTGCGGCCCGAAATGGAGGCTTCCTTCTCGTTGGTCACGTTCGGGCGCTGAACGTTGAAACCGAAGTTGCCGAGCGTGTTGTTGGCGCGGAAGTCGAGGGGCAGGCCGTGGCTGAACCGGACGATGCCGGAGACCTGCCAGCCGCCGATGACGGCGTTGGCGACCGCGGGCATGGAAGCACCATGCTTCTTGCCGCGGCCGACGGGCAGATCGTAGACCAAGGCGGTCACAAAACTCTGGGGGATGTCGTGAGCGCTGGTGGAATGGTCGCTCTTGAGGTCATAGTAGTTGCGCAGCGTATCGGCCACTTCCCAGCCTTGCCATTCGCTGGCGTTGTCGGTGGCGCGTGACCACTGGTAAGTGGCGAGCAGGTTCAGGCTGCTGGAGATGGTCTTGTTAAAGCGGACAACCAGTGCATTGAAGCCGGCGGTGGCGCCAGGGGTGTTTTCGTTAAGGTTCACGTTCTGGAACTGCGGGAACGGACGCAGCAGGCGCTGCCGCTGGACCTGCCGGGTTCCCAGCACGCCGGTGAGGACGCCAAAGAACGGGTTGTCGACGTTTTGCGTGAGCGCCGCGCCCTGCGCGAGGAACTGCGGGTGCAACTGGTTTGCGTTGCGTCCGGCTCCGAACTGGAGCTTGCGGCTCTGGGTGCCGGTGTAACCCACTTCGAGAATGGCGCCGTGGCCGAACTCATACTGGGCGTCGAAGCTGAAGCTCTGGACATAGCCGGAGGGGTGATGCCACTGCCAGGCGGCCACGCTTTCACCGGCCAGGGTGAGTGCGCCCCGGCTTGCGCCCGCAGGCAGATTGACGCCGTTCGGGAACGGGTTGCGCAGCAGGTTGCCGGGGTTGATGGCGTCCCCGCCGACGGTGGATACCCAGGCGGTAGTGGTGGAGAAGCCGTCATTACCAACGCCGCCACCCACTGTGGGCGGGTAGAAGATGCCGTAGCCGCCGCGCAGAACCAGCTTGTCGGTGACCTTGTAGGCGAGGCCGACGCGGGGGGCGAGGTCAAGCTTGTCCGTCTGCCAGGCGCCGCGGCGGTTGGCATCGCCGAAGACCAGACCGCCCTTGAGCGGCAAGCCGGTCCGTTGGGCGAGGGGGCTGGTGAGGTCGAAATCGAAGTAGTTGACCCGGTTGAAGCGTTCATTCCGGGCCTGTTGAAGCTCATACCGCAATCCCAGGTGCAGGGTGAGGCGGCTGTTCACGCGCCAGCCATCCTGGATGTAGGCGCCATAGTACATGTTGGTGGCGGCGGTGGCGGCGCGAATGGGTGTGTCGCCGCCGGCGCCTGTGCCCAGCAGGAAGGAGGCGAAACCGTCACCGGTGGTGGTGTTGGCGAAAGCGGTGGTGAGGGTGGGGCCGGAGGTGAGTCCGCGATCAAAATTGAACGCGGCGGTGTTGAAATCCGTATTGTTCAGCTTAATGGCTTCGGCGATAAAACCGAATTTCAGGCTGTGGCGGCCCAACTCCTTGGTGTTATTGAACTGAAGGTTATGGGTTTCGCGCGGCACGTTGAGCCACCGGCGGTTGGCGAGAGAGGCATAGCCCTGCATGCTGATGGCCGGAAGTGTCTGCGCGATGAACTGCGAGACCAGGGACTGGGGCAGGCCATAGACCTGCGCCGCGTTCATGCCCTGGCTGGGCGAGACCTGGTTTTCGCGCCAGCGGCCGCTCCCGATGAGGATGTTGGTGACGAAGGTGGGGTTCCAAACGAACGTGTTGCCGATGATGATCTGGTGGCGGGGGTTGACATCGCTGAAATTGGTGTCCAGACCGTTGCCAAAGAACTTGGGCGCCACGTTTTCCTGCCAGGCCTTGGTGATTCGGCCATAGAGGGTGTGGCGTTCGCTGCGCGACCAGTCGATACGGGCGTCAAAGCGGTCATTCATGGTGACCGTCTTGCCGGTTGCCGCGAAGTTGCGGGTGTTGATGATGGCGTCGCCCGCGGTATTGGGTTGCGGCAGGATCTTCAGAACGTTGACGGCCACAGGGTCAAACTGGCTTTGCGGGACGCGGTTGGCGGGGAAGGGGTCGCGGACAAAACCGGCGCCGGCGGGGTTGGGCCGCGTGGAGAACGGGTTGTAGACGGTGGTGCGGGTGGCGGTGTTGATGAAAGTTTCGGAGAAGTCACCGGTCCGCTGGAGAGGCGTCGGCAGGGACGAAATGTTGGTTCCCGGGCTTCCCTGACGCAGACCTTCATAGGCCGTGAAGAAGAACAGCTTCTTTTGCCGCCAGATGGGACCGGAGAAGGTGCCGCCGAACTGGTTCCGTTGGAACTCAACCCGGCGCAGACGGGCCCGGTTGTTGCCCCAGGAGTTGGCGTCCAGGTTGTCGTTGCGCAGGAACTCGAAGGCCGCGCCGTGGAAATCCTGGCCGCCGCCGCGGGTGATCATGTTGACGGCGCTGCCGTCGCTTTTTCCGAACTGCGCGTCGTATTGGTTGCGGGCGATGTTGACTTCCTGCACCGAGTCGACGCTGGGCGAGGCGATGAGGCCGCCCCAGTCGCCGGCCGCGGCGGGCACGCCGTCGATGAGGGTGAGGCCGGCCTGGCCGCGTCCGCCGTTCATGGAGAAGCGGTTGTGGTTCTGATCCTGAGTGGCCTGCGAGATGCCCGTGCGGACCGCGATGACGCCCGCGTTCACGTGGACCAGTACGAATGGATTCCGCGCGTTGACCGGAAGGTCGAGCACGGTCTGCTGGTCGAGCGTGATGGAACGGTTGGCGGTCTGGGTATCGAGCATGGTGACGCCTTCGGTGACCTGGACGGTCTGGGTCACTTCGCCCAATTGCAGCTTGACGTCGAGTTCCAGGGTCTGATTGACGCGCACCTGGACACCCGGCTGGACGGACCGCTTGAACCCAGGGGCCTCGGCGGAGACCTCATAGATTCCCGGAAGCAACTGGGAGAAATTGAAACGGCCGTCGGCTGCGGAGATCACCTGCCGTGTCTCCTGAGTGGCTTCGTTGCGCAGTCGCACGGTGGCGTTGGGCACAACCGTATCGGCCGGGTCGCGCACGATGCCGTTGAGGCTGCCGGTGAAGGCCTGTCCAAACAGGCTGATCGAGCTTGCAAGCACAAGCCCCGCAAGCGTTACAACATGCTTCATGGGTTTTCTCCTGAAGTCAAGACGACTGCCGCCAGCATATCGCGGCCCGAAACCAGATCGCAACCGTCCGCAAGGAGTTCCGTCTAAATGCACCCTGACAATCCGAATCGTCCTCCGCAGCCGCGTGCCGTGCCGCTGCGGGCTCCGGGCCGTCCCCGCATTCTGCTGATGCTGATGCGCTCGACCGGCCTGCTGATGTACGGCGAATCGGGGCTGACGCCGGCGGCCTTCAAGAATATTGCCACGGCTTCGATGCTGCTGGTCATCCTTTGGATTGTGGACTTTCTTGCCTGGAGCGGGTTGTGGAACATGATGCTGACCGGCGGCGTGCTGCGAAGCGGCGCCATGACCTGGCTGGCGGTTTTTCTGGGCTTTCTGTTCGCCACCATGATTCTGCTGTACGAGTCGAGTTTTCTTTCGGCGGATTTCCGGCATCGGGGGCAGACGCCGTGGTTTTCGATCGGCATCCGGGTGACGTTCGTGCTGCTGATCGCGTTCACGACAAGTTTGCCAATCGACCTTTATCTGCTGTCGGAGCAGATTGACCAGCGGGTCCACCAGGAGCAGGTGCTGCGACAGATTCCTGCCCTGGTTCGGAATTGGCAGGACGCCGAATTGCGGCGTACGACGGTGACCACGGCGAGCCAGGCTGAAATCGATGCCCGGACGCTGCCGCAGGCCGAAGCCAATCGAAAGGCGGCCGAGGATCGGGAGAACCGCCGAGCGCAACTAACGGCGCTTCGAGCCGAACGCGCCCGCGAGGAGACCCACATCCGGAGCCTGGAGCGGGAGCGGGCGGGCCTGCTGTCGCGTTCGCGGACAGAGAACGCAGGGCGCGCGGGGGAACTCGCCGGCCTGATCAACGCCGGCCGTCAGCGGGCCGCCGCGCTACGCAAGCAAGAGGTGTCCGAGGGCGAGGCTCTGCGCGCCGCCACGGGACGCGCCGATGCCGCCGATCTTGCGCTCAAGCAAGGCTTGGCCGACGCGCGCGTGGAGCAGATTCAGACGGCGGGCGCCGACGCCAAGCGGTACGAGACCTGGATTCACGATCTGTGGCAGGCGAAGCCAATGACACGGGTGGCGGAGCGGGCGCGGCCGCAGGGCGGCGACGCGATGGTCTATGAAGGCGAGCAGATTGAGGGTTCGATTGGGATCGGCGAGCGGCTGATCGTTCTGCGTGACGTGCTGGCGGGGCGCGCGCCGCGCCGCCCGCGGATGACGGAGGAGGACCGGAAAGCGCTGGAGGTGATGCGAATCGCGGTGTTCATCACCAGTCCGGACCCCGAGGCGGTGGCGCGGCAGCAGACGGACGCGGCGTCGTTGCGGGAACTGGCCGTGGCGAATCTGATCATCTTCACGTTCCTGCCGGCGCTGGTGCTGGCACTGAAGGGGTTGTTTGACGAGGACACCGAGTTGTACTTCAATCGCGAGTACCAGAGAGAGTTGGGATTCCCGGGCCTGGGGCCAACGCCCGCGGAGAGGGCCCGGGCGGCGACTGGGACACAAGATTATTGATTTGCGATGGGCGTTGCGCAGCGCCTTCATGGGATCGATCCAGGAGGCTCGCAGGGCGGGTCCGGTGACTGCCGCCAGCGCCGCGAGTAGCAAGACGCCGACTGCCGCGGCGAGCGTCCAAATGGGGAAATCGCCGGCGGGCAGCAGGCGTTGTGTCTTGGCGACGCTGGCGGCGTAAAGAGCGAGCGGCACGCCGGCGAACTGGCCCAGGGCCGCAAGGGTCATGCCTTCGAGTACGACCTGTCTGGTCACGTCGGCCGGGGTGGCGCCGACGCGAAAGAGTTGCGAAGGAACCTCCATCGAGCCGCAAAGAAGCCTGTCCGGACCGTAATCGACGGACAGGTTTGCCCGTGCTCAAGGTCCGCGTCTTTGATCGTTTTGGCGAGCAAGCCTTCGAACTACATAGGGACCCGGCGCCGAAGCTTGATCCGTCAACCGCGCCGTCTTTCACGCCGAAGCAGGGTCAATTTCTGGCTCTCATCTACAATCACACGAAGATCCACGGCAGGGCACCCTCGGAGTTGGAACTACAGCGCTGTTTCCGTGCCTGCGGCCCACGACATGATCAAGACTCTGGAGCGGAATGGCTTGATCGAACGAACACCCGGGCAGGCCCGATCGATCCGCCTTCTTGTAGGCGCGGAGCACCTGCCGCGATGGCAGTAAGCCGGCGTCGGAGGTGCCATTGCAGTTGGCGGGGAGATGTGACAGACTCATTTCCCGTGAGATTCAAACGCCGCTCAGATTCACCGTTGAAGAAGAAGGCCCGGCGTGGCTTTCGTGGTTATCCTGTGGCAACCGTTGCGTTCTACGGTCCGGACGACACCCGCGCGAGCAAGTGCGTTGTTGGGGTTGTGAACCAGCCCGGGGCCGGGCCCGGAGCGCTGCAACGCTGGTTCATCGAAGAGGGCGATGCGCGGACTGATCCGGCCATTGGAAACGAGATGGCGAGTTTCACGCGGGAACATGGCGCCATGTCGGTGGTGATGGTGGACCGGATCATCGGATGCCCGCATGAAGAGGGGATCGACTACCCGGATGGCGAAGTGTGTCCCCAGTGCCCGTTCTGGGCGGGCCGTGATCGCTGGAGCGGCGATGTGATTCAATGACCACCGCTGCGCGCGGCCAACGAGCGCCGGCTATGGAAGCTCGAACGTGAAAATGGCGCTGCCCGCGGCGACAGCCATGATCTGCTTGCCGTTCGCCGTGTAGCTGATGCCGTTGGAGCGAATGACGCCTCCGGTGTGCAGGCGCCAAAGTTCCTTGCCCGTTTCCGCGTCGAGCGCAAAGTAGTAGCCTTCGTCGCTGCCGCCGAACAGCAGTTTGCCTGCCGTGGTGAGCACGCCGGCCCAGGGTTTGGTGTGGAGCTTGTACTCCCAGAGGCGCTCGCCGGTGCGGGGGTTCAGGGCGCGGATGGCCCCGTGGCCGGGCTCATCGGGCAGTTCGATCAGGGGCACGCTGCCGATGAAGCGGTTGCCGGGGGTGTATTCCTGATCGCCCTTGCGGTAGACGCTGCGGTTCTCCCAGGCGGAGACGTAGAAGTTTCGGGTGAGCGGATTGTAGCTGGGCGAATACCAGTTGGTGGCGCCTTGGACGCCGGGCCAGACGTAGGTGCCCTCGGGCGAAGGGTCGATGTTGGGGAGGCGGATGGGACGGCCGTTCGGGTCGAGGCCTTTGGCCCAGGTCTGGGTGGCGAAGGGTTTCCCCAGCAGGAATTTGCCGCTGGTGCGGTCGAGCGCGTAGTAGAACGCGTTGCGGTGGGCCCAGTAAACCAGCTTGCGGCGTGTGCCCTGAAACTCGTCGTCCACCAGGATTGGGACCTGAACGGCATCCCAATCATGCAGATCGTGGGGCACGAACTGGAAGTGCCATTTCAACTGGCCGGTATCGGCATCGACGGCGATGGCGCTGTCGGAATAGAGGTTGTCGCCCAGGCGCTTGTCGCCGTTCCAATCGGGTGAGGGGTTGCCGACGCCCCAGATGATGAGGTTCTGAGCGACATCGTAGCTGCCGGTAACCCAGGTGGAGCCGCCGCCCGTTTTCCAGGAGTCGCCGGACCAGGTCTCGTTGCCTTTTTCGCCGGGGCCGGGGATGGTCCAGAAGCGCCACCGGCGCTTGCCGGTCTTGGCGTCGTAGGCGTCGAGGAAGCCGCGAATGCCGTACTCGCCGCCGGCGATGCCGACGATGATCATGTCCTTGACCGCGAGAGGGGCGACGGTGACGGAGTAGCCATGCTGGTAGTTGGCCACCTCGACATCCCAGAGAACGTCGCCGGTCTTGGCGTCGAGGGACACAAGATGGGCGTCGACGGTGCCGACAAAGACGCGGTCGCCGAGCAGGGCCACGCCGCGGTTCACCTGGCCGCAGCAGACGTTGATCTTGGGCGGATACTGGCGCCGGTAACGCCAGAAGAGCTTGCCGGTGGCGGCATCGAGGGCGGCGACGTTGCTGGGGGGCTCAGTGACGTACATCACGCCATCGGCGACCAGGGGCGTGGTTTCGACCAAATGCGTGGTGGGCATCTGGTGCACCCACTTGACCTTGAGGTTTTTGACATTCTCACGGGTGACCTGCGCCAGCGGGCTGTAGCGCCAGCCTTCGTAGCGGCCGGAGTAAGTGAGCCAGCTTCCGGGTTCCTTTTCGGCATTCAGAAGACGGTCATAGGTGACCTGGGCGAGAAGGTGCCCGGCCAGGAACACGGCGCATGCGAGACGCTTCACCGGGAGCCTCCTTTGAGCGACGCCAGGTAGGCCACCAGGTCATCGAGGTCGCTGTCCTTTAACTTGAAAGCGGGCATCTTCGACACCTTCTCCACTTTGTACTCCTTAAGATCGGATTTCGACTCCGAGCGCAGGTTCTCGTTCATGTCCATGAACTGCACCGTGTAGGTATCCTCATTCATCAGGAAGCCGGCCAGGGCCTGGCTCCCTTTCCGGGCGCTGACGAACCAGTAGCGCTGCCGGACATCCTCATTCGGCGCCACGATGGCCTGCTTGAGGTGTCCGGCGGCCCGATAGCGCCCAATGCTGGTGAGATCGGGCCCCAGGCGGCCGCCTTCGGCGCTGACGCGGTGGCACTTGGCGCAGCCGTTTGAAGCGTAGACCTTCTGGCCCTGTGCGGCGTTGCCGGCCACCTTGCCGGCTCCGCTGCCGATAGAGCGGAGGTAGGCGATGACCTGCCAGACGCGATCCGGAGAGTAGAACAGGGCGGGCATTTCTGTGCCTTCGATGCCATCGGAGATGTTGCGCAGCAGATCGGCGTCGGAACCGCCCCGGTAGAACACGCCGGTGGTGAGGTTGGGCCCGCGCCCGCCGGTGCCGGCAAAGCCGTGGCAGGCGGCGCAGTGAGAGCGGAAGGTCTTGGCGCCCTGTTCGATGTCGGCCGGCGTGGTGTGCGGGTTGCGAACCGGTTCCTGCGCGACAATTGGCAGGGCGGCAAGGAGTATTGCCATGGAACCCATAGTGGGAATGATTCTAGCAAAGCCGTGCCGTGATCGTGGCTAACGGGACTGGCGCAGCGGAGTCTAAGAGTGGAATGACGGGCGGGGACCAGGAGATTGTCGCACGAGTCCGGGCAGGCGACCGGGAGGCGTTCCGGCTGCTGGTGGAGCGTCACAGCCGTGATGTTTACGGTCTGGCGCTGCGAGTTACGGGCAATGAGCAGGATTCCGAGGATGTTGTGCAGGAGTCCTTTCTACGCGCCTATCGCGCGCTTGACCGGTTCGATGAGCGGGCGACGTTCCAGACGTGGCTGTATCGCATTACGGCGAACTGCGCGCTGGATCTGGTGCGGAAGCGGCGCGGAGCGGTGGATGCCGCCAACTTTCTGGATACGCTGCCGGCCGGGGCGCCGTCGGCCGAGCGGATGGCGCTGGGCCGCGAGGTGCACGGCCTGGTGCGGGACGCGCTGGACGGCATGACCTTCCAGGAGCGGCGGGCATTCCTGCTGCGGCATGTGGAAGGCCGGTCAATTCCCGAGATCAGTGAACGGTTGAATCTGGGAGAGAGCGCGGCCAAGCACAGCATTTTCCGCGCCGTGCGAAAGCTGCGCAGAGTGCTGAAGCCGGCCCTGGCGGCGATGACCATCCTGGCGGTGGCGTTCCTGGCCGGGCGATGGACGACCACGGCGCCACCGGCGAGGAAGCCCCCTGGGGTGGACCGCGCGAGTGTGCTGCGGCAGGCGGTGGCGCGGCACCTGGACCGGTCGCAGATGGTGCTGGCGGGTGTGGCCAACGCGCCACCGGGCGGGGTGGTGAACATCTCCCTTGAGCGCGAGCGGGCGATCGACATTCTGGGCGAGAACCGGCTGTACCGCCGGGCGGCGCTGATGGAAGGGGACCCGGTGCTGGCGGGAGTCCTGGAAGATCTGGAACTTCTATTGATTGAGATTTCGCACAGTCCGGATCTGGTTCCGGCCGGGCAGTTCGAGGAGTTGAGGGGCCGCATTGAAGAGCGGCAGCTTTTATTCAAGGTCCGGGCGCTGCGGACGCGGGCCGGATACGCACTTCAGAGGAGTGAACAATGACATCAGTGATTACGGCTTTGGCCCTGACGGTGCTGGCCCAGGATTTCCGGCCGGACGCGGAAGAGCAGCGCCAGCGCGCGCAGATGGAGATGGAGCGCGCGCGGTCTGAGTATCAGCGGGCGTTGCGGTCGCTTGACCAGGGGCGCTGGGAGGCCGCCGTGGAGAGTCTGAAGAAGGCTGGAGCGGACACGGCGCGGGCCGACGCGGCGCTCTATTGGAGCGCGTTTGCGCTGTTTCGGAAAGGCGATGCGCAGGCGGCGATGGCGTCGCTGCAATCGCTGCGGAGCGCGCATCCCACCAGCCGGTGGCTGAACGACGCCAAGGCTCTGGAACTGGAGATTCAACAGGCGGCCGGCAAGCCTGTTCCGCCGGAGCAGGAGAGCGATGAAGAGGTTCGCATGATCGCGGTGAACAGCGTGATGCAGAGCGACCCGGAGCGGGGCATTGCTTATCTTGAGAAGGTGCTGAACGGTTCCAACACACTGCGCGTGAAGCGCCAGGCGATGTTCATGCTGGGCATGAACCGGTCGCCGAAGACGCGGGATCTGGTGGTGAGGTACGCCAAGGGCGGATCGAACCCCGACTTGCAGCGGCAGGCGATTGAGACCTTGGGCGCGATGGGCGCCGATAGCGGCCCGATGATCAAGGAGATTTACGACGGTGCGCAGGATGCGGAGTTGAAGCGGGTGGCGCTGAGTGCGTTGAGCCGCGACACGCACACCAAGGTGCTGATCGAGATCGCGCGCACGGAAAAGAACCGGGAACTGCGGCGTCAGGCGGTGGAGATGCTTTCGCACTCGCGGTCGAAGGACGCCAAGGAGTACATGCTGGAACTGCTGAAGTGATCAGCCGCCGATGGAGCGGGCGAGCCGGGCGGGAAGGGTGACGACGGCCCAGAGAAGGGCGAGTACACCCCCCACGGCAATGCCCACGATGCGGAACGGCAGCAGGACCAGCCAGACGATGGGGTAAAGCACCAACGCCAGCAGGGCCAGCGGCCAGCAGAGAACCAGTAGAATGCACCACAGCAGGAACTTCACCATATTGCGCCTCGTCTTAAGATACGAGACCCGGGGTGGCAAGGTTCATCCGAGCCTGAAGTGAACGGCGCGGGAAACGAAGCGCTACACTGGGGATGCGGTCTTCATGTCTTCGACGGGCGCGCCTGCGCGCGACATCACAACCAGTCTGCTTCCGAATGGCTTGCCGGTAATCACGGAGTGCATGCCACATGTGCGTTCCGTCTCGGTGGGTGTCTGGATTGGCAGCGGCTCGCGGCGCGAGACCGGGAGCGAGAATGGCATCTCGCACTTCCTGGAACACATGTTGTTCAAGGGAACAGAGACGCGGACGGCCGAGGACATCGCGCGATCGGTGGATTCGATCGGCGGCAATCTGGATGCATTCACGACGCGGGAACTGGTGAGCTTCAATACGAAGATCCTTGACGAGCATCTTCCGCGCGCTTTTGAGGTTCTCTCCGACATGGTGTTGAACCCGGCTTTCCGGGAGGACGACATCGAGAAGGAGAAGGGCGTCATTCTCGAAGAGTTGAAGATGGAGGTGGACAACCCGGAGTACCAGTTGCACGAGCTGTTCAGCAGCCGCTTCTGGGGCAACCATGCCCTGGGCAAGCCCATTTTGGGCACGCGGGGCACGATTCGCGGTTTCCACCAGACCATGCTGAGGGACTATCACCGGCGGGTCTATGTGCCCGGTAATCTGGTGATCACGGCGGCGGGGCATTTGAAGCACGATGAGTTGTACGCGTTGGCCGCTGAGCAGTTTGGCGGCTTGCGCGGCGACCTGCGTCTGGCGCCCGAGACGCAGCCGGCGCCGAAGCCCGAGATCATACTGAAGAACAAGAGGCTGGCGCAGGTGCATGTGTGCCTGGGCGTGCCGAGCGTACCGATGGCGCATGAAGGGCGCTTTGCGTGCTACGTGCTGAATACGATTCTGGGCGCGGGGATGAGCTCCAGACTGTTTCAGAACATTCGCGAGCGCGAGGGGCTGGCGTACTCCATTTTTTCGGAGCTGAACCTTTTCCGGGACGCGGGATGGCTTGCGGTGTACGCGGGCACGTCGCGGGAATCGCTGCCGCGGGTGATTGAGCTTACGCTGGCGGAGTTTCGCGACCTGAAGGAGAACGCGCTGCCCGAGGAGGAGTTGCGGCGGGCGAAGGATCATCTGAAGGGGTCGCTGATGCTGGGGCTGGAGTCGTCGTCGAGCCGGATGGCGAATCTGGCGCGGCAGCACATGTACTTTGGCCGGTTTTTCTCGCTGGACGAGATGCTTGAGAGCATTGAGCGTGTTTCGGCGGATGAGGTGATGGAGATGGCGTGCGAATTCTTCCAGCGGGACCGGATCGCGTTAACGGTGTTGGGGAAGCTCGACGGGCTGCGTATCGGGCGCGAAGACCTGGCCTGCTGATTCATGAACCGGGTGGCGCGACAGCTCTGGCTGGCGGCACTGGTTGCCCTGCGGGCAGCGGCGCTCGATCTGGCATCACTCAAACCGGAAGGCCACCTGAGCGATTTCGCGGGCGTTGTGGACGGGGCGCACCGGCGCGAGATTGAAGACTATTGCCGCCGGCTGGCGGCGACGTCGGGGGTGGAGATCGCGCTGGTGACGCTGGTGACTTTGGATGGCGAACCGATTGAGGACGTGGCCAACAAGCTCTATCGCCAGTTTGGGGTAGGCCAGAAGGGGAAGAACGAAGGGGCGCTGTTTCTGCTGGTGACTCGCGACCGGAGATCGCGCCTGGAGGTGGGCTATGGGCTTGAGCCCCTGGTTCCCGATGGCTTCGCGGGCGACATGCTGCGTCACATGCGCGGCGCGCTGCGGGAGCACCGCTACGGGGAGGCATTGCTGACCGGGGCCCATGAGCTGGGCGACCGGGTGTTGAAAGAAAAGGGCCTGACGCTTGAGAACACGCCACGCCGGAGGCGCCAGAGGAAGACCGAAGGGTTTCCGATGGGCGCGCTGGTGACCGGGGCCATCGTGCTGCTGATGTTGAGCAAGCTGGGCGGCGGCCGTGGCGGGCGCGACGGCGGGAACTTCCTGGCCGGCATGATTCTGGGCAATCTGATGAGCGGTGCGTTGCATGGCCGGCATCGGGGCGGCGGTTTCGGCGGGTATGATTCGAGCGACAGCTTTGGCGGTTTCGGCGGCGGAGATTCCGGGGGCGGGGGAGCGTCCGGGGACTGGTAGGGCGGGAGACATGGACAAGGTACTCAATCAACTGGTGGAACGGCTGCGGCGGGCGCTGGGCGATCGCGTGGTGTCCGTGGTGCTGTACGGTTCCGCCGCCGCGGGCGATTACCATGGCGGCTTTTCCGATCTCAACATTCTGTGTGTTCTGACGGCGGTGACGCCGCGGGAACTTGCGGACGCCGAGCCTGTGATCCGCTGGTGGCGTGATCAGGGCAACCCCGCGCCGCTGTTGCTCTCCGGGGAGGAACTGGCGACGTCGACGGATTGCTTCCCGATTGAGTTCCACGACATCGCCGAGCGGCACCGCATTCTGGCGGGGCGCGACGTGGTGGAGGGGATGGAGATCGACGACGCGTTCTATCGGGCGCAGGTGGAACATGAGTTGCGGGCGAAGCTGCTGCGGCTGCGGCAGAAAGCGGCGGGGGTGTTGAGCGATCAGGCGCAGCTTCTGCGGCTGATGGCGGACTCGGTTTCGACGTTCTGCGTGCTGGCGCGGCACGCCTTGCGTCTGGCAGGCTTGAATGCCGCCTGGCAGAAGAGGCAGATTGTGGAGCAGGCCGGCGCGCGGTTTGGCGTCGACCCGGCACCGTTTGTGACGCTGCTCGACCTGCGGGAAGAGCGGATCAAACCACGCTCCGTCAGCGCCCCGGCGCTGTTGGAGCAATACTTAAAGGAGATTCAGGTTTTGGTCGCGGCAGTCGACCGCCTGGAGCGTTAAACGCTATGAAAGTGCTGATCATCGTTCTGGTTTTGCTCGTGCTGGTGGGGTTTGTGGTGGGCGGAAAGCTCGTCTCCACACGCAATGAGCTGGTTGTGGAAAGAGAAGCCATCACGGGCGCCTGGGCGCAGGTGGATGTGAGCCTGCAGCGGCGGGCGGACCTGATTCCGAACCTGGTGGAGACGGTCAAGGGCTTTGCCAAGCAGGAGTCCGAGGTGCTGGGCAACATTGCCAATGCGCGGGCGGCGCTGGTGGGCGCGCGGACGCCGGGTGAGAAGATCGAGGCCAACAATCGTCTGGACAGCGCACTGGGACGGCTGCTGGTGGTGGTGGAGAACTACCCCGAGCTGAAGTCGAACCAGAACTTCATGCGCCTGCAGGATGAGATTGCGGGCACGGAGAACCGGATCGCGGTGGAGCGCAGGAAGTACAATGAGACAGTTCAGAAGTACAACACGAACATCGAGTTGTTTCCCAACAACATCGCGGCGTCGATGTTCGGCTTCACCCGCAACGACGCCTACTTCAAGACCGATCCGGCGGCCCGCGTGGCCCCCAAGGTGGATTTTTCAAAGTAATGCAGACTTTCGCGAATTACATCAATGGCGAGTGGGTAAACGGGCCCACGTTTGAGAACCGCAACCCGGCCAACACGGATGACCTGGTTGGGCTCTTTGTCAAGGGCTCGGCGGCGGATGTCGATGCAGCGGCCGCGGCGGCGGAGGCGGCGCTTCCGGCATGGTCCAACATGACGGGTCCGGCTCGCGGCAACATCCTTTTCAAGACGGCTGAGCTGCTGGACCAGCGTTTCGAGGCGATCTCCGCGGAGATGACGCGGGAAGAAGGCAAGACGCTGCCAGAGGCCAAGGGCGAGGTTCGGCGGGCGATCAACATCTTCAAGTACTTCGCCGGCGAAGGGTCAAGGATGGGCGGGTTCCTGGTGCCTTCCGAGCGCGACCGGGTGCACATGTTCGCCATCCGCAAGCCGGTGGGCGTGGTGGGTCTGGTGACGCCGTGGAATTTCCCGATCGCCATTCCGGTGTGGAAGCTGGCGCCGGCATTGATCTGCGGGAATACGATGGTGCTGAAGCCGGCCTCGGCCGCGCCGTTGAGCGCGTGGCGGGTGGTGGAGGCGCTGCATGACGCCGGGCTGCCCAAGGGCGTGGTGAACTTCGTGGCGGGCTCCGGCGGGACGTTGGGAAGCGCGCTGGTGAATGCCAGGCCGGTGAAGGCGGTGTCATTCACGGGGTCCTGCGAAGTGGGCAACTGGCTGCATGCGGAGGCGTCGAAGCGGCGGCTGCGAATTCAGTTGGAGATGGGCGGCAAGAACCCGACGATCGTGCTGGGGGATTGCGACTTCAATGCCGCAGTGGAGAACACGGTGAACGCCGCGATGTTCTCGACGGGCCAGAAGTGCACGGCCACCTCACGCGCGATTGTGGAAGATTCGATCTACGACCGTTTTGTGGAAGCGCTGGTGGCGCGGACCCGGAAGCTGAAGGTGGGCAACGGGCTGGAGGCGGGCATCGATATCGGGCCGGCGGTGGACGAGGGTCAGCTTGAGACAAATCTGCGGTACATCGAGATTGGGCGGAAGGAAGCGGGTGAGCCGGTGGTAGGCGGGAATCGCCTGACGGGCGGCGCTTACGACAAGGGCTACTTCGTTGAGCCGACCATTTTCGCCAACGTCACCGAAGACATGCGGATCGCGCAGGAAGAGATCTTTGGGCCGGTGCTGGCCGTGATGCGCGCGCGGGACTTCGAGGACGCGATGGCGATCGCCAACCGTGTTCCGTTCGGGCTTTCGGCGTCGATTCAGACGACGAACGTGTCGAGGGTGTTCGAGTACATCTACCGGATGGAAGCCGGGCTGCTGACAGTGAACCTGCCGAGCGCCGGTGTAGAATACCAGTTGCCTTTCGGCGGCACCAAGGATTCGAGTTTTGGCCCGAAGGAACAGGGTCCCGCCGCGTTCGACTTCTACTCCGACTACAAGACGGTTTATCTCAAGTACTAATGCGACTCGGACAGATTCAACACAATGACCGCACGGTGGCGGCGATTTTCGAGGGCGCCGTGGCGCGCCCCATTCCGGACTACACGCTGCTTGCCCTGCTGCGCCGGGCCGAGGATGAAGGGGCCACGCTGGCGGGACTGGCGAACCGGCTGGTGAGTGCGCACCGGGAAGCAGCCGAGCCGCTTCTGCCCATTTCGCCGCGCGAGGTGTGGGCGTGCGGTTGCACCTACGAAACCAGCGCCGCGTTCCGGGATGCCGAGCATGGCACACGCGAAGGCTTCTATGCGCATGTCTACCGTGAGCCGCGGCCGGAGTTGTTCTTCAAGGGCACCGGACGCGTGTGCGTGGGTCCGAACCAGGCGATAGGGTTGCGGCCGGATTCGAAGTTCACGGCGCCGGAGCCGGAACTGGCCGTGCTGCTCGATAGCAGGGGCGTGGTGCATGGCTACACGCTTTGCAACGATGTTTCGGCGTGGGACATTGAACGCGAGAATCCGCTGTACCTTCCGCAGTCAAAGGTCTACAACGCCTGCTGCGCGTTGGGGCCGGTGTTCGTGACCCCCGATGAGTTGACGGATCCCTACAACCTGTATATGACTTGCACCATCACTCGCGATGGCGCGACGCTGTTCGCGGGTGAAACGTCCACGGCCCGGCTGCACCGGAAGATCGAGACGCTGGTTGAGTATCTGGTGATGTCGAATAGCATTCCTTGCGGCACCGTGCTTTCGACGGGCACGGGCATCATTGTCACCGAAGAAGCGGCGCTGCGGGCTGGCGACGTGTGTACGATCACGGTGGATGCGATCGGTACGCTTAGCAACGTAGCCGCCATCGTTTAAGCTTTGGCGGGTTAGCCTGCAGGCTGGCGCCCCCTAAGGTGAATTCAAGATACCGGCTGCCTTGTTGGCGATCATCGCGACAACGGCGTTGGGGTGCCCGCGTGGCACGCTCGGCATCACGGAGGCGTCGGCAATCCACAGCCCTTCGACGCCGCGCAGACGAAGATCCGGTGTCACGACACTACCCGAGTCTGTGCCCATGCGACAGGTGCCGGTGGGGTGATAGAGCGTCTGGATGTTGCCCGCCAGGTATTCGTAGAGATCGTCATCGCTGAGAGCGCCGGGGCCGGGCAGCAGTTCATCAGCGGACTCGGCGGCCAACGGCTGTGTGGCGACGATCCTGCGGGTGAGCCGCAGGCCTTCGATCATCACACGGCGATCGATGCCCTCCGGGTCCGTGAGAAGCGCGAAGTCAATGCGCGGTTTGGCGGCCGGATCCGGACTGGCAAGACGCAGGGTGCCTCGCGAGCGGGGCTTGATTCCAATCACGGCGATGCTGAAGGCGTGCACCTGGGGCGGTTCGAGGCCTTCATTGCGCCATTCGAACGGGGCGATTGCCAGTTCCAGGTTGGGCGCCGGTTCATCGCCACCGATGCGGGTGAAGGCCAGTGCTTCGACCGCATTCGAGGCGAGGGGTCCTCGTTTGAACAGCAGGTAGCGCAGCAGGTTGCCGATGGATTCGGCGTTCTTGAGAGTGTCCTTCCTGTGGCATGAGACGACGACGGCCGCAGCGGGGTGGTCCTGCAGGTTCGCACCGACGGCGGGCAGGTCGCGCAGGACGGGAATGCCGTGGCTCTGCAGGTGATCGCCCGGGCCGATGCCTGACAGCATCAGGATCTGTGGTGAGCCGAAGGCCCCCGCGGCCAGGACGACGCCGCGTCCGGCGCGAAGGTCTTCGATCCGGCCGTCGCGCAGGATGCGAACACCGGTGCAGCGGCCGCTCTCGATGAGCAGGCTGGCCGCCACGGCTCCCGTGATGGTGTCGACGCGGCCGGTGGCAATCGCCGGCTCGAGATACGCGTTGTACGCACTGAAGCGTTTGCCACGGCGGTGTGCAATCTGGGTGATCCAGGCGCCTTCGGCGGCGCCGCCGTTGCAATCGGCGGGTCCCGTGATGCCCGCCGCGTGCGCCGCTTGAACGAAGCTGTGCGCAAGCGGGTGCACGTGGCGGTTGGTTTCAGTCAACATCGGTCCGCTATGGCCGCGGGGGAAGGCGGTATCGGGACCCTGAAAATTCTCCTGGCTGCGAAGGATGGGGGCAACGTCGTCCCAGGACCAGCCGGTGGCGCCCTGTGCCGCCCATTCGTCGTAGTCGGCCGGATGGCACCAGGTGTGCATCTGGGCGTTCATGTTTGAGCTGCCGCCCAGCATGCGGCCGCGGGGCGTATAGATGACGCGCCGGCCCCCGAGCTGGGGCTCGCTCTCGAAGTTCCAGTCGTGATCGCTTTTGAAGAGCTTGGCGAAGCCCGCGGGGATGGCAACAAACTGGCTGGTGGGCTTGTGCCCCGCTTCGATGAGCAGGGCACGGCGTCGGCCATCTTCGGTCAAACGGGCGGCAAGTACACTGCCGGCGGTGCCGGCTCCAACTACGATCCAATCGGGCAACATTGGACCTCCTTATGGCGGGCTATCGTAGCATGCGGCGGTGCAGGACCGTGTTCCCGGCGGACTTTCTACTTCGGGTAGCTGGGGTCCGTCTTCACTTCGTTCAGTTGCGCGGTGTGGCGCAGCGTGTGAGTGGAGAGCAGGATGAAGTACTGGTAGGCGTCCATGTTGTTCGCCACGCGGCCGCGCAGGTCTTCCTGGCTGGTGCGGAGGAACTCGATGGTCCGGTCGCGCTTGGGGTTGAACGCGGGGGCAATGGTTTCGGGGCCGGTGAACTTGCCGGAGGGGATCAGCATTTCGGGCGCTTTCGCTTTCTGGGAGCGATCAAGAATGCGGGCTTCGACCTTCTGGTCATCGGCGCGAGTCTTGCGCTGGCCGTCGCGGATGGGGGCCTTGAGCAACTGGTTGGTGATCATTCCGAAGAGCGCGTCCTCGGTGGTCACCAGATGCTCAGCACACTCGGCGATACTCCAGCGGTCCGGCGCGGGCTTAAACTTCCACTGCGCGGCGGTGACGCCTTCGAGCGACTTGTAGAACTCGCGACGCGAGCGTTCAAGGTGCGACAGGATGAAGTCGCGATCTTCGGCGCTGATGGGGACGGCGGCGGCCGGCTTGATTTCGAACTTCTCGCGTGTGAATTTCACTGGGAGCATGGCTCCACCCTGGGACCACTCGCCGGTGAGTTCGGTGGCCCCCTCATTGGCCGAAGCCTTGAGGCTGGCCTTGATCATCTGGAATTCGACGGTGACGGCGGAGCCATCGATCTTCGCCGCGCTGGCAGCCAACCCCATGGCTCCCTGATCGATGCTGTCGAGGGTGGCTTTCAGTGCGCCGTCGGCTTGACGGGTGAGGTGCAGGGCAACGCGCAGCGCGCCGCCGGGTGTCGTCATGGTGGCGTACCAGTCGCCGGTTGGATCAGCGGCCAGGGCCGCCGCCGTGGCCAGGATGGCAAGCCAGGGAGTGGAAAGTTTCATTGAAAGTGCCCCTTTCAGGCCGCATACCGGCGCGTCGATTCCCCACTCCATGGTAGCCCAGGGAAGGTCCTGGAAGAGTTTCAAAGCGCCGGGCGCGTCAGGTAGCTCTCCGGAATGAAGTAGCTGCCTTCCGTAATGGACTGGGGCGCCCATCGTTTGAGGCGGCCCGCCAGTCCCGCCGCGTCCAGCCCGCCCGCGAGCGCTTCCTGAAAAGCCTGCGTCACCGCGTCCACCTGTTCGGGTGTCTCGTGTACAAACTCCACGCGGTAATGGCCGATGCCGGCACGGCGCCAGGTCTCCAGATGACGGCTTGCCTGCTGCGCTTCAGCGCCGAACACGGTGTTGCGGCAGCCCACGTCAGCCATCACCGGGTGTTCGCGCCCCTGGGGGTCGCGCAGTGTGACTCGGTGCTTCTCACAGGGATGGCCGCAATCGCGGTAGCTGGTGCCGGTGGAGAGGAAACGGCAGAAGACGCAGTGTTCGGTGTGGAAGACAGGCAGATGGTGATAAAGGATCGCCTCAACCTGTGCCGCGCCAGTAGACGCGGCGAGGGCCGCCACCTGGGCAGCGTTCAGGTCCAGCCCTGGCGTAATGCGATCCAGCCCCATCTCAAGCAGCAGCGTGGCGCTGATGGCATTGGCCGCGTTCAGGCTGAAATCGCCTGTAAGGCCGGGCTGCCGGTGCTCGCACAGCGTGCGCAGCAGACCGGCTGAACGCACCAGCAGCGCGCAATCCAGCTTCCGCAGAAAGTGGACGATGCGTTCTTCATCCGGCTTGAGCACGCGCGGGCTTGTGGCGCGTGGTTCGATGCCCGAGGCACGGATGCGGTCCAGCGAAGGCCGCAGGCCGTAGAGGTCAAGGTAGTCGAGTGTGATGCTGGCCGGGCGGCGGGCGATGGCGGCTTCCAACTGTTCCGGTGTGCGCACCAGCAGATGGAGCCTTGGCGCGCCAGCCGCCGCCGGCCGGCCGGGTGGCGGAAGCAGTTCCCCGAGCGCGGTGTCAGGATCGTTTACCGGACGCCTGAATGGGCGCGTTCGCTCGGCTGCGAGAAGCTCCACAGCCTGCCGCCGTATGCGATTGAGCAGCGACACAGGGGCGAACGGCTGGCCTTCAACATCAAGATGAAGCGAGCCCAGTTCGAACGGCGTACCGCCCAGGCGGCCAAACTGCTCCACCAGGGCTTCCCGCGTGATTCCCTGGCTGCGGGCAACACCCAGCGGTTCGTTGGCCTCGGGCTGCACCGTGATGCCCTCGCATGTCCACGCGGTGCTGATTGGGCTGCCCTCGCGGGCTCTCACATGGATATCGACACGGCGGCGATGGAGCGGCGCCGCTGCTGCTGTGAAACGGCGAGCGGCTCTGGCAATATCCGGATCATCGGTGCGCCACACGAGATCGCCGGGCCGAATTCGGGTGGTGTCGATGGCGCCGTTGCCGAAGCGGAGTTCGATGCCTTTGCCGGGCACGCTGAATATCTCGCTGAACATCTCAAAGATCCGGCCACCCTCTTCGGGTTCGTCCGGGCTCCGCCAGTCGGCGGCATCGAAAACTATGCCGTCTCCGGGTTTGAGTGTGATGGCCTCGGGCTGGATGTACACCGAATTGGCGGTGACCTCTTTCACTCGCCCGGCCAGGACTCCGCGGTGGCGTCCGGCGCGGCCGCGCACCACTTGCTGATGGTTGACGCCCTGAATGAACCAGGGTCCCAGACCACGTGAGTAAACCTGTTCCAACTGATGCCGCACGGTGGCATCCGCCGGTATAGCGCCAGTGCTGGCAGCATCGACGGCTTGGCGGTACACGGCGGTGGTGAGTCCAACATACGCCTCGTCCTTGTAGCGACCCTCGATCTTGAGTGACGCGATGCCGAGCGCGGCGATCTCGCCGATGTGATCGAGCGCCATGAGGTCTCCCGGGGAGAGCAGATAGCGCGCGTCGCCCAGGGGCATGTGATTGCCATCCACCATCAAACCGTAGGAGAGCCGGCAGGCCTGGGCGCACTGGCCGCGATTGGCGCTACGCCCGCCCCAGGCCTCGGAGGAGAAGCACTGGCCGGAGTAAGAGACGCACAGGGCTCCGTGCACGAAGATCTCGAGCTCGGTTTCCGTCCGCTGACGGATGGCGCGGATCTCGGCGAGCGAGAGTTCGCGGGCCAGAACAACGCGGCTCACACCCAGGGAGCGGGCAAACTCGACGCCTTCGGCGCTGGTGATGCTCATCTGGGTGCTGCCGTGAATGGGCAAGCCGGGCGCGATGCGGTGCGCCAGGCGTGCAACGGCCCAGTCCTGCACGATGATGGCGTCGGCGCCGGCCCGGGCGATCTCGGCCAGCGCATGGGCGGCATCGGCCAGTTCATGATCGAACACAAGCGTGTTGAATGTGACGTACCCCTTCACGCCGCGCTCATGGAGTGTGCGCATCACGGCGGGCAGTTCGTCGAGCGCGAAGCCAACCTTCGCCCGGGCAGTGAAGTGATGCAGGCCGAAGTAGACCGCGTCGGCGCCGGCTTCGATGGCTGCGCGAAGCTGCGGCCAGTAGCCGGCCGGGCTCATCACTTCCGGCTTGCGAGGAGGCGTGGGGGGCAATCTTCAGGGTACAGGTTCGTGGCTGGGCCCGGAGAGTTGCGCACGGTGGCTGAAGGGACCGGGGAGGCTATTCGAAGTAGAGGTAAATCAGAATGACGGCTGTAAACACCGCTGTGAAGATCGGAACCAGGCCCCACATGGTGTTATTCTCCCGCGCAAGGACCTGGACTGGCGGAACGTGCCGGCTTGCGGGTACAGCGAGCAGTTCCGATTCCGCCTGTGCGGGCTCCGGGACTTCGGCCTCGTCCGATCCTGCCGGCGGTTCGGTGGCTGCACAACCGTCGAACAGGTTCACCCGGTGGGCGACCATCGCCGCGAGTTCTTCCGGGCCGGCCGCCAGGCTTGCCGCCACAACGGGTGGAAGTTCGGAAATCAGTTCCTCGAAGGTGGCGTCCTTGAGCGGCTTGAGTACCGCGAATCCCAGCAGGTCGGCCAGGCGGCAGGCGAAATGGATGGCGCCTTGCATGTCGATCGCGGCGCCGGAGGGCGGGTCGTGGTGGCGGCCGGTGGCGATGGCGAACTCCGGGCCGAGATTCCACCGATGGGCCAGCAGGCGGCCGATTTCGCAATGATCGGCGCCGAACAGGCGTTGTTCCTCGTCGAGCAGGTCAATCGGGTCGCGATCTGCCTCGCGCAACATGCGTGCGTATTCGTGGGGCGCCGCCGCCAGCAGTCCCAGCCGGCCCACGTCATGCAGCAGACCCAGCGTGTAGGCCTGATCTTCGGGTAGCTTCGCCGCCACGGCCAATTCCCGCGCCAGAATTGCCGAGGCTAACGTATGGCGCCAGCAGCGGCGCAGTTCGCCCAGATGCATCGCGGAGCGAAGGTAGCTACCGGTGGCCACCGTGGCGGCCAGCCCCTGCAGGCGCTCCACTCCCAGTGTCACCACCGCGTGATGCAGGCTGGTGATTCCGGCGCCGCGGGCATAGAGCGGCGAATTGACCAGCCGCAAGAGCTGCGCCGCGAACACAGCATCGGACGTGATGATCTCGCTCAACTCGGCGAGTTCCACGTCATCGTTGCCCGCCAGGTCAAGCACACGCAGAACCACCGGGGGAAACGCCGGAATGTTGGCCAGGATTTTCGGCAGTTCCGCCACGCGCTCTTCGAGAACTCCTCCGGGTCTTATCGGCCGGGGCGGCCGATTCCTGATCGCGAAAATGAGCGGGTTAACGCAGGACCAGTGTCGTCACGGTTTCGACGTGGAAGGTCTGCGGGAAAAGATCAATCAGTGTCTGTTCTTCGATGGCATAGCCGCCGGCAAGAAGCGCGGCCAGATCGCGTGCCAGTGTGGCTGGATCGCAGGAAACGATGCGAAGACGGGGAGCGCGCAGCCGCAACAGGTGCTGCACGGCGTCGCGGCCCAGACCGGCGCGCGGCGGGTCCGCCAGGATGAAGTCGGGTGTGGTGTCGAGGGCGGCCAGGTAGGCCTCCGCCGCCAGTTGGACGCCGTGCAGCGGGACGGCGGCACGTTCGGCATTGAAGCGGAGGCCGGCGGCGGCCAAACGGCCGGACTCGACGGCTTCGGCGCGTTCAAAGCGGCGTGAAAGCGGAAGAGAAAACAGACCCACGCCTGCGTAAAGATCAAGCGCGAACCGCCCTGTCTCTTCGCCGCAAGCCAGATCGACCAGAGCGTCGATGAGGTGCCGGTTCACCTGAAAGAACGCACCATGGCTCACGCGGAAAGTGTCTCTGCCGGTGACGTATTCAAGCGACGGCGCATCGGCGCCCGGAATGACCTCGCCGCACCAGGTGAAGAAGCCGCGAGACACGCCGGCGCCAGTCTCCAGAACGTTGAGTTGCACCTGTGTCTCGTTGGTGAACAGTTCGATGGAGCGGATGAATCGCGGCCAGCGCCGGTTGTGCGTCATTCGTTCAAGGGCGCCGATGGCGGTATTGAGCATGGGTGAGGCAACGGGGCAGTTCGAGATGGGTCGCAAGGTGTGGGTGCCGGCTTCGAGAAATCCCATGCGGCCATTCTGGAAGTGGAGTTGAATCCGGTTTCGGTAACCCCAGGGTTCGCCGGTGACCGTCCGAATCTCCTCGGGCGCTTCCACACGGCCCACGCGGGCCAGCACTTCGCGCAGAATGTCGCGCTTGGCCGCGACCTGGAAAGTGTATCCGGCGTGCTGCAAGTGGCAGCCGCCGCAGCGGCTGAAGTGCGGACATGGCGCATCGATTCGCTCAGGCGACGGAGTCAGGATGACTTCCGGCACCGCTTGAGTGAAACCGTTGCGTGATTGGATAACGCGGGCTTCGATGCGTTCTCCAGGCAGCACAAACGGAGCCATGACAACCCCCTGGCGCTCCCCTTCCGCTCCTGCAAGACGGCCCAAACCATCGCCGCCGTGGACCAGTTTTTCGACGTCGAACGTGAGCCTGTTGGTGAAAGTATCGTTTACGATGGAAGGGCACCCCTACTACGATGAAAGCACGCGTGTTCTCCGGCGTTCAACCGACCGGCAATCTTCATATTGGAAATTATCTCGGCGCCCTCAAGAGTTGGACCAAGGTTCAGTACGATTACGAGTGCATTTTCGGCATTGTCGATCTGCACGCGGTCACGCTCTATCAGAATCCGGAGGACCTGAAGGCGAAGATCGCCGAAGTGGCCGCGCTGTTCATCGCCTGTGGCATCGATCCGCGGCATTCCACCGTCATGGTGCAGTCTTCGGTGGCCGCGCACACGGAACTGGGATGGATGCTTACCTGCGTCACGCCGGTGGGCTGGCTGGAGCGGATGACGCAGTACAAGGCAAAGTCGGAAGCACAGGAGACCGTGGGCGCCGGTATTCTGCAATACCCGGTGTTGATGGCGGCCGATATCCTGCTCTACCAGGCGGCGCTGGTGCCGGTGGGTGACGACCAGACACAGCATCTGGAACTCACTCGCGATATCGCGCAGCGGTTCAACTCGCTTTATGGCGAGACGTTCGTCATGCCGGCCACGCGCACCCCGGCCGTGGGGGCTCGCGTGATGGGCCTGGACGAGCCGGATAAGAAAATGAGCAAGTCCGCAACGGGGACGGGCCACGCCATCGGCATGCTGGATCCTCCGGATGTCGCGCGCAGGAAGATCATGCGCGCCACCACGGATTCGAATCCCGCGGTCGACTTCGAAACCATGGGTCCGGGCGTGGCAAACCTGCTGGCGATCTTCCAGGCGTTCGGCGATTGGGACGACGACAGGATCAAGGGCCACTTTAGCGGCATGCGCTACGGCGACCTCAAGAAGCAGGTGGCGGAGATGGTGCTTGAGTCCCTGGCGCCCATTCAACAGCGCTACCGCGAGATCACGGCGGACCCGGCCTATCTGCGGCAACTGCTCGCATCCGGCGCGGACCGCGTGCGGCCGATTGCCGATTCCACGGTGCGTCTGGTGAAGGAGCGGATGGGTCTGCACCAGTAGCCCAGCCGCGCACGCGAATGGCATCCGCCGCCGCCGTCTCCATCCCGGCCTACTATCGTCTGCTGCGCGGCAACCGGAACATGCGTCTGCTTTGGTGGGCGCAGGTGATCAGCGAGATCGGGGACTGGCTCTACACCGTTTCGCTCTACAGCCTGATCTATGAACTCACCGGCAGCGCGAAGGCCATTGGTCTGGTGCTGGTGTTCCAGGTGCTGCCACAGTTCTTCATCGGGCCGACCGGCGGCGCCATCAACGATCATGTCAGCCGCCGCAAGGTGCTGATCTTTGCCGATATCGTGCGCGCGGTGGTGATCGCGGCCATGCTCCTGGTGCGGACCGTGGAAGCACTGCCCTGGCTCTTCGCTCTGCTGTTCCTTGAAACCGCGATGTGGGCGTTCTTTGAGCCGGGCCGCGCCGCAATCATTCCCAACATCACGCGGCCGGGGCCGGAATCAGTGACGGCCAATAGCTTGTCGTCCATGACATGGTCCGTGAACTTCTTTCTGGGCTCGGGATTGGGCGGATTGCTGGGCGTGGGGCTGGGCCGCGATGCCGTGTTCCTGATTGATGCCGTTTCGTTCCTGGTGTCGGCGTGGTTGATCCAGCGCATGAAGTTCAACGAGCCGCACCTTGAAGGCAAGGCGCCACTGACCGCGCGCGATCTGGTGGATTTCCGCCCCATTGCCGACGGTGCAAGGTACATTTGGAATCACCCGCGGCTGGCAACCATGCTGATTCCGAAGTTTGGCCTGGGATTGCTGGGCGCGAACTGGGTGATCCTGCCGGTGTTGGGCCAGCGTGAGTTCAAGTTGGGCACCGGTAGTGTGGGGGCAGTCGAGGCGGGCATGCTGGGAATGAGTGTGCTGATGTCGGCGCGCGGGTTGGGGGCGATGATTGGTCCGCTGGCCGCCGGGGGGTGGGTGGGGTCGAATGAAGACCGTATGCGGCGCGCGATCAGTGTGGGCTTTCTGTTGATTCTGGCCGGCTATGGGCTGCTCGCCGTGGCGCCGAACGTATGGGTGGCGTGCGCCGTGGTTGCGCTGGCGCACGCGGGCGGGTCAACCATCTGGGTGTTTTCGACAACGCTCCTGCAGGCTCATGCCGAGGATCGGTTTCGCGGGCGTGTGTTTGCGGCCGACTTCGGATTTCTGGTGCTGGCGATGTCCATGGCCACGTACGCAGGCGGGCTTGCCATCGATGGTGGCGTGCCGGTGCGGACCGTCGCCTTGGCGACAGGGTTGATCGTTCTGGGGCCGTGTTTTCTCTGGACGCGCCTGACCGCGGGGTGGAAGCGGCCGGACCCAGACGCTATGCTGAAAGTTCAGCATGAAGAAACTGCTGGCCCTGAACCGCGGTGAGATTGCCATCCGTATTTTCCGCGCGGCGAACGAACTGGGCCTGAAAACCGTCGCGATCTACTCCAAGGAAGATCGCTTGAGTCTGCACCGTTTCAAAGCGGACGAAGCTTACCTGGTGGGCGAAACCAAAGGCCCCGTGGAAGCTTATCTGGATGTGGAGGGCGTGGTGTCGCTGGCGGCCGAAAAGGGCGTCACCTATGTCCATCCCGGCTACGGCTTCCTGTCCGAGAATCCGGCGCTGCCTCGCGCCTGCGAACGCTACGGCCTGGTTTTCGTGGGGCCGGGCGCCGGTTTGCTTGAGCAGTTGGGCGACAAGACGGCGGCCCGCGCCATCGCCGAAAAGGCCGGCATCCCCACAGTGCCCGGAACGGCGAATCCGGTTCGCACTCGCGAGCAGGCGGAACGCGCCGCGGCCCGCATCGGGTTTCCGTTGATCATCAAAGCGGCGTTCGGCGGCGGCGGCCGCGGCATGCGCGTGGTGAACTCACGCGCGGAACTGGCCGGAAAGATGGAAGAGGCGCAGCGGGAAGCGGCGGCGGCTTTTGGCAACGACGCAGTGTTCCTGGAACGGTACATCCGCCGTGCCCGGCATGTTGAGGTGCAGATTCTGGCCGACAAGGCGGGCAATGTGCTGCATCTTTATGAGCGCGATTGCTCCGTGCAGCGCCGTCATCAGAAGGTGGTTGAGGTGGCTCCGGCGGTGGATCTCGACGGACGCATCCGCCGTGGATTGGCCGAGGCGTCGGTGGCCCTGGCACGTGCGGCGGGTTACTACAACGCCGGCACGGTGGAGTATCTGGTGGATGCTGATTCCGGCGAGTGGTACTTCATTGAAGTAAACCCGCGCGTGCAGGTGGAGCACACCGTGACCGAGATGGTGACGGGCATCGACATCGTTCGGTCGCAGATCCTGATTGCGCAGGGCCACACGTTGCACGGTTCCGCGATGCGCCTGCCCGCGCAGGAAGACGTTCCGCTCAATGGATTCGCCCTGCAGTGCCGTGTCACCACGGAGGACCCTGCCAGGAACTTCATGCCGGACTACGGGAAGATCCACACCTACCGGTCTCCCGCCGGCTTCGGCATCCGGCTGGATGGCGCGTCCGCGTACGGCGGCGCGGTGATCACGCCATACTACGACTCGCTGCTGGTGAAGATGACGGCCTGGGATCGTGAGTTCCCTCAGGCCTGCCAACGCATGGACCGCGCGCTGCGCGAGTTCCGCATTCGGGGCGTGAAGACCAACATTCCGTTCCTCGAGAATGTGGTGAACCACCCGACGTTTCAGCGGGGCCAGGCGACCACTTCCTTTCTGGGCGAAACGCCGGCGCTATTCCAGTTCAAGACCCGGCGCGATCGCGCCACGAAGCTTCTCAGCTATCTGGGCGAAGTGATTGTAAACGGCAACCCGGAAGTGGCGGGGAAGCCGCGCCCGGCATCCGTGCGTCCGGCGCCGGTGCCGCCCCACGTTCCCGGTGCGCCGCCGCGGGGCTCGCGCCAGGAGTTGGATGAGCGGGGCGCGGAAGGGTTTGCCCGCTGGGTCACTTCGCAGAAGCGGCTGCTGATCACCGATACGACCTTCCGCGACGCGCACCAATCGCTGCTCGCCACCCGCATGCGCACCCATGACATGGCCGCCATTGCGAACTTCGTGGCCCACCGCATGTCCGGTCTCTTCAGTCTGGAGATGTGGGGCGGGGCGACATTCGATGTCGCCATGCGGTTCCTGCATGAGGACCCGTGGAATCGCCTGGCTATGCTCAGGGCGGCCATTCCCAACATCTGCTTCCAGATGCTGCTGCGCGCGTCGAACGCGGTGGGCTACACCGCTTACCCGGACAACGTGGTGCGCGAGTTCATTCTGGAGTCGGCACGCCAGGGCATGGACATCTTCCGGGTTTTCGATTCGCTGAACTGGCTGCCGAACATGAAGGTGGCCATGGAGGCGGTCCGGAAGTCCGGGCGCGTGTGCGAAGCCGCCATCTGCTACACGGGGGATGTTCTCGATCCGGCGCGCGAGAAATACTCCTTGAATTACTACGTGCGCATGGCCCGGGAACTTGAGCGGATGGGCGCGCACATTCTGGCGATCAAGGACATGGCCGGCCTCTGCAAGCCCTACGCGGCGGAGCGGCTGGTGACGGCGTTGCGCAATGAAGTGGGCCTGCCGATTCATTTCCACACCCACGATTCCAGCGGCATGAGCGCGGCCAGCGTGCTGAAGGCGGCTGAGGCGGGTGTGGATGTGGCGGACGCGGCCATCGCATCCATGAGCGGATCCACCAGCCAGCCCAGCCTGAATGCGATTGTCGCGGCCCTGGCGCGGACGGAGCGCGAGACCGGCCTGGAAAGCGAGACGTTGCGCGAGGCCTCGGATTACTGGGAACAGGTACGGACCTGGTACCTGCCGTTCGACACCGGTCCCCGGGCGGGACTGGCGGATCTTTACCTGCATGAGATGCCGGGCGGGCAGTATACGAACCTGCGGGAGCAGGCCGAATCGATGGGCTTGGGCCAGCGCTGGGCGGAGATCGCCCGGACCTATGCCGAGGTGAACCAATTGTTCGGCGACATCGTCAAGGTAACGCCATCCAGCAAAGTGGTGGGCGACATGGCGATCTTCCTGGTGAGCCACGGCATCCGCGCGGCCGAATTCGCGGCGCTGGGGCCGGATCACACGCTGACGCTGCCGAACTCGGTGATCGACATGTTTGAGGGCTCGCTGGGCGCCCCCGAAGGCGGCTGGCCGAAGAAGATTCAGGCCATCGTGCTCAAGGGCCGGAAGCCGGAACGCGGGCGCCCCGGGGCCCGGCTTCCCAAGGCTGACCTGACGGCGAAAACAGCGGAGTTGGAGAAGAAACTGGGGCACAAGCCCTCGCGCACGGATCTGATGAGCAGCCTGATGTATGAGGATGTGTTTCTGAAGTTCGCGCGAGCCCGGTCGGCGTATGGGGATCTGGACGTGCTGCCGACACCGGCGTTCTTCTACGGGGTGGCCAAGGGCGAAGAGATCACGGTGGAGTTGGAGCCGGGCAAAACGCTGGTGGTGAAGTTCCTTACGGCGGGTGAACCGCACCCCAACGGGACACGCACGGTCTTCTTTGAACTCAACGGCCAGCCGCGCGAGGTGACGGTGCGCGACAAATCGCTCAATGTCCAGACCTCGGCGCGGGCCAAGGCAGACGCGGCGATTGCGGGCCACGTGGCGGCGCCCATTCCGGGCGCAATCACGGCCATCCAGGTGGAAGTGGGCCAGCGTGTGGCCCGGGGCGAACGCCTTCTGGTGATGGAGGCGATGAAGATGCAAACCACGGTTCTGGCGCCCGTTGCCGGGGTGGTGAAGAAAAAGCTGGCGGCGGTGGGTGAGACGGTGGAGCCGAAGGATCTGTTGATCGTGATCGAGTAGTGGCGCCTCGCAAGCCTTTGCACTAGAGCGAGAGGTGGAACTCCTGGCCAATCTCGCGGAAAGCGACGCGGCTTTGGGCATTCCCAGCGGCGTATTGCAGCCGTTCGATGGGTTCCAGGTGCGGCTCCCGGCTGAGTTGGAAGGTCTGGTGGTGCACCGCCAGAACATGCTCGGCGCGGGCCTCATTCGCCATGCGCATCGCCTGCTCAGGTGTGCAGTGCGCATGAATCCAGGGATTGTAGGCGCCGATGGGCATCAGCGCAAGGTCCACGGGACCGGCGCCCGGTAAGCGGCGGAAGCTCTGGCTATCGGCCGTGTCGCCGGCAAAGACGATCCGGCGGCCGCGCGATTCAATGACATAGCCGCCATAACCTCGCCACGTATCGGTGCGGACGCGGGCGCCCCAGTGGTTTACCTCCAGGCCGTGGATCACCAGCGGGCCCACGCGTGTGCTGGCGTTCCATCCCGCTTCGGTGACGCGCCGGTAGCGGTCCACGCGCAGCAGATCGCTGGTCTTGGCCGCCGTCACCACTTCCGGCCGGCCGCGTTCCAGGGCGCGCAGCGACGGCAGGTCGAAGTGGTCGAAATGGGCATGGGAGAGCAGGACAAGGTCGATCTTCGGCAGCTTGTCGATAGGAAGCGCCGGGGCCACCAGACGTTTCAGGCCGACGGTCATCAGCTTGAGATCGATGCCGCAGCGGTCGCTAAAGACCGGGTCGGTGAGGATGGTGTAGCCATCCAGCTTCATCAGGACGGTGGTGTGGCCCAGCCATGCCGCGTGGAAGCCGGTATCGGGCCAAAGCGAAGGATCCGGAAGGTGGGGCGCCTTGGGAATCTCCTTGCCCCATTCGGAAGCGTACTGCCGCCAGAACGATGGCGCCGCGCGATAGAGCAGACCGGCCACGCCGGCCACACCGGCGGCGCCCGCGCTCATCACCCAAACCCTGCGCCGCATGTTCAGTTGAGTCCCCGCAATACGCCTATAGAGACGCAGAGAGGGGCCAGATTGTTTCCGCCACACCGGCATGAAGGCTGTACGGAGCTTTTCGGCACGGTTCCGGCCTTCTTTACTCTCCGGACTTTCCGGCGGCTTCGGAAGGGCGGAGTTCGCGGCCCACCGCATCCAGCACGCCGTTGATGAACCGGACGGACTCCTCCCCAGCGAACCGGCGGGCCAGTTCGATCGCTTCATCCAGCACCACGGGCTGCGCCAGGTTGCCGGCCAGCAGTTCATAGACTCCCAGCCTCAGGATGTTTCGCTCCACGTTCGGCAGACGGTCGATGCGCCAATTGGCGGCGTGGGCGGTGATGCGGGCGTCTATATCGTCCAGGCGGGCCAGGGTGCCGCGCACCAGTTCTTCCATGAAAGCGTCAGGGGCGATGCGGTGGATGGCATCGTCATCCGAGTACGAATGCAGCGTGTTGTAGTACGCCTGGGTGGCCTCCTCCACAGGCTGCCGGGTGAGGTCGTGGGCAAACAGCACTTGGAGCGCGCGTTCGCGCGACTTGCGCCGGGCCATCGGCTACTGCGGGCCCGCCGCGCGCAGGCGCCTGAGCAGGTTGGCCATCTCGATGGCGGTGATGGCGGCGTCGAAACCCTTGTTGCCAGCCTTGGCTCCGGCGCGGTCAATCGCCTGTTCCACGGTGTTCGTGGTGAGGATTCCGAAAGCGACGGGCACGCCGGTTTCCGTGGCAATCTGAGCCAATCCGCTGGCGGCCTGCCCGGCAACATAGTCGAAGTGTGGGGTCTCGCCGCGGATGACGGCCCCCAGGCAGATGATGGCGTCATGCCGCTTCTGAAGAGCCAGTTCACGCGTCACAATGGGCATTTCCCAGGATCCGGGCACGCGGACAATCTCGATCTTCGAGGGGTCGCCGCCGGAACGCCCGATGGCGTCGAGGGCTCCCTCCACCAGCCGCTGCGTGATGAAGCTGTTGAATCGGCTGACGACGATGGCGAGCTTCAAGCCCTGCGCGTCCAGTTGGCCTTCAATGGCGTTTGGAACCATATGGGATAATAGGGGTTTCCCCCCGATTTTACCGCATGGACCCATCTCATATCCGGAACTTCTCCATCATCGCGCACATCGATCATGGAAAATCGACGCTCGCCGACAGGCTCCTGGAGGTGACCGGCGCCCTTTCTCACCGCGAAATGATGGATCAGGTGCTGGATTCGATGGACCTGGAACGCGAGCGGGGCATCACCATCAAGGCGCATGCGGTCCGGCTGGACTACCGGGCGAGCGATGGCGACATGTACCAGCTCAATCTGATCGACACTCCGGGCCATGTCGATTTCACCTACGAAGTCTCCCGCAGTCTGCAGGCCTGCGAAGGTGCCCTGCTGGTGGTGGACGCCTCGCAGGGCGTTGAGGCTCAGACCCTGGCCAATACCTACCTGGCGCTCAACCACAATCTTGAGATTCTGCCGGTGATCAACAAGATCGATCTGCCCTCGGCGGAGCCGGATCGCATCAAGGAGCAGATTGAGCAGGTGATCGGCCTGGATGCCTCGGAGGCGGTCCTCGCCAGCGCCAAACAGGGCACGGGCATCCCAGAAATCCTCGAAGAGATTGTCCGGAAGGTGCCGCCGCCCAAGGGTTCTCCCGATGATCCGCTACGGGCGCTGATCTTCGACTCCTGGTTCGATCCCTACCGGGGCGTGATCATTCTGGCGCGCGTGGTTGATGGACGCATCCGCATGGGGCAGCGTGTGCGGCTCTGGTCGAACGGCCGGACGTATGAAGTGGAAGGGATCGGGTATCAGTCGCCGAAGCCCATTCCGTGCCAGGAACTGGCGGCGGGCGAAGTGGGTTTCCTGTATTGCAATATCAAAACGGTGTCGGATGCGCAGATCGGCGACACCATCGTGGATGACGCCAATCCGGCGCCGGAAGCGTTGCCGGGCTTTCAGGAGATCAAGCCGATGGTCTTCGCCGGGCTGTACCCGGTGGAAAGCCATGAGCATGGGCTGCTGCGCGACGCCCTGGAGAAACTGCGTCTGAACGATAGTGCGTTCAACTTCGAGCCTGAGAATTCGGCGGCGCTCGGATTCGGGTTCCGGTGCGGGTTTCTGGGCCTTCTGCATCTGGAGATCGTGCAGGAACGTCTGGAACGTGAGTTCGAGATCGACCTGATCACCACGGCTCCCGGCGTTCGTTACCTGGTGACACTGCTCAACGGCGACGTGATTGAGGTGGATAATCCCACCAAGTTTCCCAACCCGGCCGAGATCAAGCAGATCGAGGAGCCCATCATCGACGCCACCATCATCACGCGCGAGGAGTACATTGGCGAGATCCTCAAGCTGGTGGAAGAAAAGCGTGGGATGCAGAAGAAGTTCGAGTACATTGGCACCGGCCGCGTGCTCATCAATTATGAACTGCCGCTGAATGAGATCGTGCTGGATTTCTACGATCGCCTGAAGTCCGCTTCGCGCGGCTATGCGTCGCTCGATTACCACATGGCCGGCCATCGCGTGTCGCCCATGGTGAAGCTGGATGTCCTGGTGGCGGGTGAGCCGGTGGACGCGTTGTCGATCATCGTGCACCGCGAGTTCGCCTATGACCGGGGCAAGGGGCTGATCGAGCGGCTGCGCCGGCTGATTCCGCGCCAGATGTTCGAGGTGGCGCTGCAAGCCGCCATCGGCAACAAGGTGATCGCGCGGGAAACCATTTCGGCCATCCGTAAGAACGTGCTGGCCAAGTGCTACGGCGGCGACATCAGCCGCAAACGCAAGCTGCTGGAGAAACAGAAAGAAGGCAAACGGCGTATGAAACGTGTGGGCCGTGTCGAGATTCCGCAGGAAGCCTTCCTGGCCGTGCTGAAGGTAGCCGGCGATTCGAGCGATTAGCCATGACCCCGGCCCTTCTCGCGATGGCCCTTCTGGCCGCGCAGGCGGCGCCCGCTGGCGAGGCGCCCCGGCAGCACAAAGTGACCTCCCGGCGCAGTCCGGCGCCGGAACCCGGCGCTGAGAATGAGGCGATCCCTTCGTTGGTTGAAGGCGTGCGGTCCCGGCGTGATTGGGAGCGCCGGAAACGGCCGGAACTGCTCCGGTTCTGGACCCAGGTGCTGGGGAAGCTCGATCCGGCCCCCGCGGACCAGCGGTGGTTCGGAGACGTAAGCCGGGTTCGCGAACTGGACCGCCGCGAAACCGAACACTACACCAGGATTCATCTCGAAATCCCGCTGGAAACGGATTTCTACCAGCGCCACCTGCTGCTGGTGCCGAAAAAGTTCAAGGGTCGCCGCCCGGCGGTGATCTGCTGGACCTCGACCACGCCGGACTATACCGCGCCTGAAGGCTGGTGGGGCGCCTGGCTGGCCGAGCGCGGGTTCGTGGTGCTGACCAGTTGGTCCTTCATTCGAAGCTACCGGGATGGCTCCAACTACTCAACGGGCGCGCAGGACAAGGTCTATGAGCGATTCGGGCGCTGGCTGCCGATGGCCAAGATGGTCTACGACGCGCGTCGTGAAGCCCGGTACCTGGCCGGGTTGCCTCAAGTGGACCGGAAGCGCATCGGTTTTATCGGCTTTTCGCTGGGGGCGAAGGCCGCGGTCTACGTCGGGGCCTTCGCGCCGGAGATCGCGGCGACGGTGGCGCTGGACCCGCACATCGCCGTGAATGGCTCCACGAACTGGTACGCGCCCTGGTATCTGGATTGGACGCGCCGTTGGCCGGAACTTCCTGGCGGCGGCACGGTGCTCAGTCTGCTCAATCCGGACCCGGGGCGGCCCGGTTTTGAGCACGATCATCATGAGTTGATGGCTTTGGCCGCGCCCAGGCCGTTCCTGCTGATTGGCGGGGCCTCCGGGCGCGAGGCCGACGGCGGCGATTCAGACGACCGGCAGAGCGGTGGTTATGTGGAGCGGGCGCGCGAAGTTTACCGGCTTCTGGGCGTCCCGGACCGTCTGGAGTTCGCCCTGACCGCGGATGGGCACAAGCCGAACGGGCCGGCGATCGACGCCGCCTGGCAGGGCTTCTTCATGAAGCACCTGGGCGGGCTACACTGAGGTCAGAAGCCCGCTGTGATCTATTCGAAATCGGCCGAGTACGCGATCCGCGCCCTGGTCCATCTGGCGGGCCAGCCGGAAGGCCAGTTCATCCTGGCTCGGAATATTGCCCATTCCGAGGCGATTCCGGCCCATTTTTTGGCGAAAATCCTGCAACAATTGGCGAAAAGAGGCCTGTTGAGGTCGGTGAAGGGACAGGCGGGCGGCTTCACGCTCAGGCAGCCCGCAACCACGATCAGTCTCCTTAAAATCGTGGAAGCTGTCGATGGAGAAGAAGGTTGCCGCCGCTGTATTGCCGGGATGAGTGAATGTAGCGACGAGACCGTTTGCCCGATGCACGATTCCTGGAAGGGTCTGCGGTCTCGTATCATGGAATATTTGGAGCGGACATCGATCGAGGATCTCGCTTCGGCGCTCGAGCAGAAGCGGCGGCTGCTGGAAACGCAGCATAGTCAACGCCGGGGTCCGGCACGAAAAAGCGTGTCCCACTGAGAGTGGACGGCGCTGGTATTGGGGAGGTTTTTTCCGCAAATGGATAGTCTCAACTTCGTTCCCTATGTCGTGGAACAAACGTCACGCGGGGAGCGTGTGTTCGATATATACTCCCGGCTGCTCAAGGAAAACATCATCTTTTTGGGTACTCCAATTGACGATCATGTCGCCAATTCGATCATTGCCCAGATTCTTTTCCTGGCGGCCGAGGATCCGGAGCGGGACATCTCGCTGTACATCAACTCGCCAGGCGGTTCGATCACCGCGGGTCTCGCCATCCTGGACACCATGAATCTGGTGGAGCCGGACATTGTCACTTACTGCGTTGGCCAGGCGGCCTCCATGGCGGCTGTGCTTCTGGCCTGCGGCACCAAGGGCAAACGTTTCAGCCTTCCGCATTCGCGGATTCTCATCCATCAGCCTTCGATGAGCGGCCTGGCCGGCCAGGCATCGGACATCGACATCTACGCTCGCGAGATTCTGCGCATGCGGCAGATTCTGAACGGCATCCTGGCGGACGCCACCGGGCAGCCGGTGGACCGCGTGGCCCGCGACGTGGACCGCGACTACATCATGGAAGCCGCGCAGGGGATCGAGTACGGCATCATTGACCGTGTCATCTCCAGCCGCGACCAATCCACCAAGTAGTCAATCCCGGCGGGCCGCCGCTCACGCTACAATCGGTTTCATGGAACGCCCCACGTACCTCTTCGTGGCGCCGGAAGAAGAAGAGGAATTCGCCGCCTTCTTTGACGAAATTTCCAGGGAACTCTCACCCCAGGGCGCACTGGAGCGGGTGATGTTCGAAGAGATCGTCCACGCGGCGTGGAACGAACGGCGGATTTTGCGGATCGAGCGGCGCAGCCCGTCGCTCGAACGGCATTTGGCCCACTACCGGCGCAGCCACAAAAGGTCCCTGAAGGCGTTTCACCTGATGCGCCAGCGGGGCGCCCGGATGCGCCAGGCCCAACAGGTGGCGGAACTGAGCGGCATGGAGCCGGTGAATCGCTGGGTGAACTGAATCCGTCGTTAGCTAGTTCGTGAGCACTTCGTCGAGCGAGCGCCCGATGGACCCTGCCGGTACTTCCACTTCCAGAATGTTCGCCAGCGTGGGGGCAATGTCGTTCACCGCGGCCCGCTTGTGATAGCGCCCCGGCCGGACCCCCGGCCCCATCATTAGAAGCGGAACATGAGTATCGTAGTTGAACGGCGTGCCGTGACTGGTGCCTTTGGCCTCAAACAGCCAGTACGGCTCCGGCACGATGAACAGGTCGGCTGCCCGTTCCCAGTGGTAGCCGTTGCGGACCCGGCGGTCGATCAGGTCGTCCAGAATCTGGCCGTTGGCTAGCTGGGTTCCGGTGTAGACCCGGAAGATGTGCGGGTGGCTGCGCACCACCTCGGCCGCCGTGCGCTGTACCTCCGCCAGATTGAGCCCTTTGGCCTTGATCAGGTTGTGATCCAGGTAGGGCGCCGAGCCGGACTTGCCCACCACCCACTTGCCTTCGCCGTAACGTTCGGTGAGGCGGTTTTGCACGTGTTCAAGAATGGTCGCCTCCGTGATGCGGCCGCCTGGCATCCGGCGTTGCTCCATCACTTCGGGCAGCGGGGCCACGCCATGGTCGGCTGTGAGCACCACCAGGACGTTCGCCATACCCACCTTCTTGTCCAGGTAGTCGAAGAACCTGCCCAGCACGCGATCCGTGCGAATCGAGACATCCCGCACGCGCGGGTCATCGGGGCCTACGTCGTGCCCAATGCGGTCATTGGCGGAAAAGCTCAGGGCCAGGACGTCGGTTTCGCCGCGTTGGCCCAACTGCTCGGCCTCGACGGCCTTCTCGGCGAACATCTCCACTACGTCGTTGCCATAGGGAACGCGTTCAAGCGCGGTATAGTAGGTGCCGTCCGCCTTGTCGGGCAGCGTGAACAGAGGGCTGGCGCCATTGGATTCCTCCACCGAGGTCCAGGTCTTACCCACCCACTGGTCCACCACCCGGGTCTGATTGAACGCTTCCACCCACGCAGGCAGCTTGGGGAAGTAGTACGTCGTGGAGACAAAGTTGCCGTTCCCCGCATCGAACCAGTACGCCGCGTTGGCCATCCGGCCCACCGGCAGAATGGCGCTGCGATCCTTCATCGAAATGCCGATCGCCTTCGACTTGCCGGACCCGCTCATTTTTAACTCGTCGGCAAGTGTGCTCACCAGCAACCGGCGCGGCGAAGCCGGAGTCTTGGCTGTGGCGCCCAGGATCTGCACCGTCTCATCGGTCACGCTGGTGACCTGCTTCCCGCTCGACCGGTCGTACCACTCGTTGCCCACGATTCCGGAAACCGACGGTGTGGCGCCGCTCAGGAAGGTGGAGTGGCCGATGGCGGTCACTGTCGGGAAGTGCTCGTAGTGCGCGTTGGTGAACACCGCGCCCCGGTCCATCAGGCGAGCCAGCCCGCTCTGGTACTGGGCGCGCCAGCGGTGCAGGTAGTCGTACCGGAACTGATCCACAATGATCGCCAGCACCAGCTTCGGCTTCTTTACGGGCGGTGCCGCCGCGGGCAGCCACATTGCGGCCAGGCAAAGCAGGGAAAGGGTTCGCTTCATCTTTTACACTTCGATTCTTGGTACTTCGCTTAGTCGAGAATTTCGGCGCCTACGCCCTGAATCTGATAGATCACGGCGCCGGACTTGACCGAGGAGGGGTTGAACTTGCGCCCCTGCTCCTCCGCCTCATGCCGGGCCCGCGCCACGGCCTGTTCGCGCGAGAGTTCGATGCGCGTGAGGACACCTTCAGCCACCGCCGTCTTGCCGGGGGACGTCTTGGGGAACTCGATCTCCCCATCATTGACCTTGACGCGGATCATCTTGCCGCCGCCGGTAAGGCTCATCCAGCAGCCCATCATCTGGCAGACTTCCGTGACCTTGCCCTTCACCTGAACCACCTTGCCGGTGTACTTGGCCGGGTTGGCGGCAACTTCCTCCACCGAAACGGGCGCGGCGAGGGTAAACGGCTTGCCGAGATGGGCGGCTTGGGCCATCGACACGGCGAAAACGCCGGCAATCAGGAGCTTCATGGGATTTCAAACCATCTTAACCGGGATTTCCATTTTGGGTCTCCCGGACCCCGACAGTATACACCAACGCCTCACTCCCGTGCCGGATTTGATCAGAATCCCCTTTCCGAGGGCGGGCCAGTGCCTGCGGATGGCTTCTTTCGACCATCGCACAAAAACGAAAACTGACAACATGCCTGTTTCCAG
>Ga0194132_10000688_pt1 | contig 69281 bp, 49 predicted proteins | sample TA2KigOf80mmetaG_FD_148612 | JGI IMG/M metagenome (GOLD analysis project Ga0194132, IMG submission 148612) | Freshwater microbial communities from Lake Tanganyika, Tanzania - TA2015054 Kigoma Offshore 80m | ecosystem: Environmental > Aquatic > Freshwater > Lake | place: Tanzania: Lake...
GCGTCGATGGCGTCGGGGTCGCGTCCGGCGCGGCGCTGGCTTCCGTCGCAGGTCCGGTGGCGAGGCCGCCGCAGGCGGCGGCGAGGCGCCGGTGGGTGCGCAACCGTTCGGCGCGCGCGGCGGCGGCGCTGCGCGCGATCTCGCGGCAGGCGGCGCGCGCGTCGAGCACCTCGAGCAGCGTGCGGTTGCCGGCGGTGAACTCGGCTTCGATGGCGGCGCGCGCCGCCTCGGCTGGGTCGCGGGCGGCTTCGCCAAGCAGCGCGTCGGCGGCGCACGCGGCGTCGTGCTCGGCGTGCGCGGCGGCGACGGCGGCGGCGGCTTCCGCGCGCACGGCGTCGAGCCGCAGTTGCGCCTGCCGCGCCGCCGACTGCGCGCGCAGGATGTTGCCCTGGTTGCGGTCGAACAGCGGCAGCGCGAACTCGAGGCCAGCGCCCCACGAGTCGGCGTCGGGGAAGCCGATGGCGGCGCGCTGGCGCTGGCGCGCTATGCCGACGTTGCCGCGCAGCCACGGCCAGGCGTTGGCGACCTCGCGGCCGAGCGCCTGCTTCGCCAGCGCCAGTTCGCGGCGCGCGGCTTCGAGGTCGGGCCGGCGCGCCTCGGCGCCGGCCAGCAACTCGGCGAGCGGCGGCACGGCGGCGGTCGCGCGTTCGGCGTCGCTCGGCCACGGTTCGGCGCGGTCACCGCCGTCGACGCCGGCGAGGAAGGCGCGGAAGTGCGCGCGCGCGGCCAGCAGGGAAGCTGCCGACGCGGCGGCGTCGCGCTGCGCCAGCGCCGCGGCGGTGCGGGCGCGATCGACCTCGGGGCGCGCCACCGTGCCAGCGGCGTTGCCGGCGGCGAGCGCGTCGACGAGCGTCTGCGCCGACGCCGCGGCCTGCAGGTCGAACTCGTGCACGTCGCGCGCGCGCAGCACGGCGCAGTACGCGTCGCTGGCGGCGACCATCACGTCGTTGGCGGCGGCGGCGTAGCGGGCCAGCTCCGCGTCGACCGCGAGTTCGGCGGCGGCGATGGCGGCGCTGCGCTTGCCGAACAGCAGCGCGTCGAGCGCGAAGCCCAAGCCCAGGTCGATCTGCGGCGGGCCGCCCTGGCGCGACGTCGCGTCGAACTTCGCGCCCGGGAACGGCGCAAGCGAGTAGCTGGCGCCGAGCGAAGGATTGGGCAGCAGCTTCATGGTGACCGAGTCGCCGCGCGCCTGCATCACGTCTTCGAGCGCGCCCCGGATGCGCGGGTGCGTGGCGGCGACGGCGCGCAGCGCGTCGTCGAGGCCGACCGGGATCGGCGCTTCGAAGGCGGTGGCGTCGCCGACGAGCTTTGGCCGACCAGTCGTCAACGACGCGCCATCGTCGGCGAGCGCTGGCTGCAGCGGCAGGTCGCCGACGAACAGCGCGGGCGGCGGCGCGCCGGCGTGTTGCTCGGGCGTGCAGGCGGCGAGAGCGGCGGCGAGCACGGCGAGGCGCAGCAGGCGCAGGCGGCCGGTCGGGCAGGTCGAGGTCGGGTCGTTCACGCGGGTCGGTCGGACAGGTGGGAGCAAACGCGGCGGGGACGCGCAGCACGGCGGCTGCGACGGGCGCGCGGGCTCAGACCTGCAGACGGACGGTCGCCTGCTGGCGCAGGCGCGACGCCCACGGCGGCGGGCCGGTGGCGGCGGGGCGGGTGAACGCAGTCGCCCCGATGGCCGGGACGGCGGCGAGCGGCAACGGAGCGATCGCGAGCAGCGCCGACGCGTTGTTGCCGAGGTCGCCACCGCGCGGCGCTGGCGTGATCTCGATCGTCAGGCTGACGTGGTCGCAGTGTTCGTGCGCGGCGAGCGCCGGCGACCCGTCCGTCGGCGCGTCGGCGAGCGCTGGCATGGCCGCCTCGCAGCACGCACCCGGCGCGTGCATGAACTCGAGGTGCAGTTCGTCGCCGCCGGCCGAGCACAGCACGAAGAAGCGCGGCAGACCCAGCGCCAGCACGAGCCCGGCCAACGCCGCGAGGCGGCGGGCGAGCGTCAGGGCGCTGCGGGTCGGAAGCACGCCGGGACTGTCGGCGGGGATGCGGGATGAATCAAGCGGGGGGGGGTCGGGTAGGGCTTCGATCGTGCCGGCGTGCGTGGCGCGATCTGGGCTGCCCGGCGCGCAAGCGAAGGCAGCGGGACCGTGGGCCGCCGTCCCGTCCCCGTCGCATCGGCGGTTGGCCCTCGCGCCCCTCGTGGCCATCGCGTACGAGGCTCGCTCTGGAGATGCCCATGCGCCGACCGATCCCTGCGTTCGTTCCCGTCCTCTTCGCCTGCACGTTGTCCAGCGCGCTCGCCGTCGCCCAGGCGCCCGGCGCGCCGACCGCGGCTCCGGCCGCAGCCGCCGAGCCGGTCGACGCAGCGGCCGTCGCGTTCTTCCGCGAGGAAGGCCTGCAGCGTTCGCAGGTGATGGAGCATCTGAGCTGGCTGTGCGACGTCTACGGCCCGCGCCTGACCGGCTCGCCCAACCTGCGCAAGGCGCAGGACTGGGCGGTGCAGCAGTTCGGCGCGATGGGCTACGCGGCGACGACGGAGGCGTGGGGGCCGTTCGGTCGCAGCTGGTCGTGCCAGTCGTCGGCGATGGCGGTCGTCGGCGGCAACCCGTGGCCGGTGATCGCCTACCCCAAGGCGTGGTCGCCGAGCGTGCCGCGCACCGAGGCCGACGTGGTCTACGCCGCGGGCATGACCAAGGCGCAGCTCGAAGCGGCCGACCTCGCTGGCAAGGTCGTGCTGGTCGAGGAGCCGCGCGCCATCAGCGAAGCCTTCGATGGCTACAGCCGGCGGCTCGCTGACGTCGAGTTGCAGCGCATGGCCGACCCCAAGTCGGTCCCGCCAGCGCCGCCGGTCGAGCGCGCCGCCGCCGTGCGCAACGAGAACGACTTCCGCGTTGGCTTCCAAAGGCGCGAGGAGATCCTCGCCATCGTCCAGCAGAAGCGCCCGCTGGCGATGATCGACCGCGCCGGCAAGGGCGACTACGGGGTGGTGTTCGTGTCCGGCGCCGCCGCCGCGCCGAAGCCGGGCGCTGCGCGCGGGCGCGGCGATGTTCGCGCGGTCGGCGCCGAGGTGATTCCGCAGTTCACCATCGCCGTCGAGCACTACAACCGCATGGTGCGCCTGCTGCAGAAGGGCCTGCCGGTGCGCGTCGTCGTCGAGCTGCAGGCGACCTACCACGAACAGGACCTCGACGAGCGCAACGTGCTTGCCGACCTGAAGGGCGGCGACCCGGTTCTTGGCAGTGAGCTGGCGATGATCGGCGCGCACGTCGACAGCTGGCACGCGGGCGCTGGCACGACCGACAACGGCTGCGGCAGCGCGGTGGTGATGGAGGCAGCGCGGCTCGTCTCGGCGTGGCGCAAGAAGAGCGGCGTGGCGCCGCGGCGCACGATCCGCGCGGCCCTGTGGAGCGGCGAGGAGCAGGGCCTGCTTGGCTCGCGCGCCTACGTGAATAAGCGACTCGGCACGGCGAAGGAGCCAAAGGACGAGCACGGCAAGGTCGCCGGCTACTTCAACCTCGACAATGGCACCGGCCGCATCCGCGGCGTCTACCTACAGGGCAACGACGCCTGCGGGCCGATCTTCCGCAGCTGGCTGCAGCCGTTCGCCGACCTCGACGCGAGCACGATCACGCGCGACGACACCGGCGGCACCGACCACCTCGCGTTCCACGGCGTTGGCGTGCCGGGCTTCCAGTTCATCCAGGACCCGGTCAGCTACAGCACGCGCACGCACCACTCGAACATGGACGTTTGGGACCACGCGGTCGCCAGCGACCTGCAGCAGGCGGCGGTGATCATGGCGACGTTCGTCTGGCACACCGCGCAGCGCGAACAGCAGCTGCCGCGGCCGGCGGCGGCGGAGGCGCGCTGACGTGCGCGCGGCGTGGACGATGATCGCCGCGGCGCTGGCGCTCGCGGCCTGCCGGCTCGGCGATCCGGAGCCGACGCCGCTCACGGGCCCAGCACCGGCGGTGGTCGCCGTGTGGCCGTTCGCGGTCGGCGGCGCCGGCAGCGTCGGCGCGCGCGAGCCGCTGCTCGCCGGCCTCGATGGCGCGCTACGCAGCCGCGGCTACCGCGTCGTCACCGCGCCGGTAGCCGCCGAACTGCTGGCGGCCGCCGGGCTCGGCGCGACGTCGGATCCGGCCGCGGCCGGACCAGCGCTCGGCGCCGACGCCGTGCTGGTCTGCGAGGCGCGGTCGTTCACGGCCACCGGCGCGCGGCCGCTGCAGAGCGCCGAATGGGACCTCGGCTGGCGGCTCGTCTCGACGCGCGGCGGCGGCGAACTGTGGCGACGCGACAGCCGCGCCACCTGGTCACGGCCGCGCGACGACGGCCGGCCGCCGGGCGAGCCGCTCGACGCGCTGCCGCAGGTCGTCAACGTCGGCGCCAACCCGGTGACCTACCGCGACGCCGCCGAACTGTGCGCGTGGCTGCACCGCAGTGCGCTGCTGCACCTGCCAGTAGTCGAACGATGAACCTGCCCGTCGTGCCCTATCCTGGCCTCGCCGTCCACGCGCTGGCGGTCACGCTGCCGGCGCTGCTCGGCGAACTGCCGTCGCCGCCGTGGCTGCTCGAACTGCTGCGGGTCGGCGCGCCGGCGCCGATCGCCACCAGCGAAGCGGTCCGCACCGCCATCCGCGACGTGCTGCGCGCGCACGGCTACCGGCCGACCGGCCGCGGCAAGCCGTCCAGCGAGTACCTCCTCGCCGCCGTCGGCGACGGCCGGCTCGGTCCGATCAACGCCGCCGTCGACGCCGGCAACGTCGTGTCGCTGCACGCCGGCGTGCCGATCAGCGTCGTCGACCGCGACCTGCTGCGTGGCAGCCTGCGCGTCGACGTGCCGCCGGCGGGCAGTTCGTACGTGTTCAATCGCGGCGGCCAGACCATCGACGTCGGTGGGCTGGTGTGCCTGTTCGACGACGAGGGGCCGTGCGCCAATGCGGTGAAGGACGCGCAGCGGACGAAGACCACGCCGGAGACGAAGCGCGTGATCGCGGTGGTGTGGGGCAGCGAGCAGCCCGACCCGGCGCACGCGGTGGCGACGGCGCGGTGGCTGCGCGAGGTGTTCGAGCGGCTGGGGGCGGTGGTGGAGAGGTAGGGGCGAGGGCGTGCAGTGATCGATGGATCGCCGGAATATCGGGCTGCTCTCTCTGGCGGATTCAGAACGACTGGCGATCAGGCGCTCAGGCGAGCAGTCGCGACGGGAACGCGGCCGCGCCGAAGGGCCAGCCAAGAAGGCGCAGGACGGACACGCGGCGGCAAGCCAACCACGTCGTGGCTGGCGCTATCCCGCCATCCACTTCGCCATCTGCTCCGCTCCGCCCTTCTTGAACCCGGGCGCGAGCCGCTCCTTCAGGAACATCGCATATAGCCCCTGCACGATCTCGTGCAGCGCCAGCCAGTTGGCCGACCGGTCGGCGTTGCGATCCATGTCCGTCTCGCACTCCTCGGCGTCCTCGGGCAGCTTGACGCCGGTCAGCGTCAGGCTCGGCGCGTCCATCGTGGCGCTCCACTGGCGCGCGCCCTCGGCGAAGAGCAGACGCGCCTTGCGCAGGCGGTTGCCCTGGCGCAGGGCGGTGCGGGCCTCGGCGGTGCGCGTCGGCAGGCCGCGGCGCAGCGTCTGCTCGGTCTCGTCGTCGCTCGTCGCCGAGAACGACAGGAAGTCGTCCAGCGCGACGCCGACGACGCGGCCGCCCGGCAGCGTGAATTCGCCGCCGTCGGTCTCCCATCGCCACCAGATCCAGGTGAGGAACTCTTCGCCGAGGAAACCGTGCGTCTCGACGGCCTGGTCCTGTTGTTGCTGCTTCATGCGTCTGCCTCCCCGTCGTCGCCGGCGGCGCGCGCCGGCGACGGGCGCTTCAGCGCGCGCGCCAGTTCGCCGGCCTTCTCGGCCCGCGGCCAGCGGATTGGCTCGAGCCGTTCGAGCTCCTGCTTGAGATTCGGCGCGATCTGCGCGCGCAGGCCGCTCTGCAGCGGGTTGGCGCGTTCGAGCGGCGTGCCGAAGGTCTCGAAGAACAGCTTGCCGAAGGTCTCGCGCGCCGTCTTGCTGGTCGCGAACAACTGCACCGTCTTGCGGTCGTGGTACAGCAGCGCGTCGACCAGAGTTATGGTCGGCAGCACGCGCGGCAGCAGCTTCTCCATCAGGTCGTCCTTGAGCTCGCGCCGCTCGCGCGCGGACAGCTTCTTGCCGCGCGCCTTCTCGGCGGCGTCGCGGTGGATCTGCAGCCACTTGAGCGGCATCTTCTTCTTGTCGATGCGGAAGCGCAGCCACGTGCCAGCGCCGCCGTCGAGGTCCTCGAGGTCGAACGAGTCGCCCGTCGGATCGCCTGCCGTCACCCAGCCGGACGAGATCTCCTCGCTGGCGGCGTTCTCGATGGTGCGGAAGCGGCGGTTCTTGAGCGCGTTGGCGAACGCCTGGTCTTGCGGGTCGGTGAGCTTGCCGTCCCAGTGGAAGACGACGAAGCTGCCGCTCTTCTTGAGCGCGGCCATGGGGCAGGTCCCTGGTGGAGGTCAGCGGGCCGGCGGACGTCGGCGCGTGGGGGTGCGGGGATGCGAGCGCTCGGCGCGCCCGGGGGATGCGATCAGTCCTTCTTCTTCACCGGCGGGGTCTTCTTCGCCGCGTTCTCCTCGATCTTCGCATCGATGATCACCGGCTCCTGGTCGGTCTCCTCGGTCTTGCGCAGCAAGGCCTTCAATTCCGCGTACTGCGCTTCGAGCCGGCGCAGCTGCGCGACCGACGCCTCATCGGTCTTGCCCTGCAGCGGCATCATCAAGGCCCCGAGCTCCTTGAGCTGCTTCTTGGTCGCCTCGGTGTCGATCACCGCCGTCGGCGCGACGATCGGCGCGACCTGCGGCTTGAACATCGCCGGGACGGCGGCCATCGCCTGCTCGTCGCGGACGAGCACGTCGATCTGCCCCTGATTGATCAGCGTCTGCGCCTTGCTCATCGCCTCGGCGTCCTTCGTGTAGGGCACCTGGACGACCGTGCAGTTGCGGCGGTCGAGCTCCGGGCGCTCGCCCTTGGCTTCGCCGTCGACGACCAGCAGCGCGATGCCGTCCGGCGTGCGGAAGGGCCGCGAGCGCTTGCCAACCTCAGTCGTGAACGCGACCTGCTCGAAGCGGACGCCGAACGGCGAGTACGGCGTGACGCCCACCTTGCCGTCGGCGTCGGCGCCGCGGACGCTGCCGTGCGCCTTGACGAACTCGGCGATCGGCTTGCCCTGGTCGAGCGCCTGCGCGATCTGGCCGATCTGGTCCTCGGTCTCCGCCTGGGCCTCGTCGAACGTCGACGCGATCGCCTCGATGCGGATCAGGTCGAAGGCGGCGCGCTGCGCGCGCATCGTGTCGTCGCTGCCCGCGGGCGTCTTGGCGAGGAAGGCCGTCAGCGCGTCGAGCTCGCGCGTTGCCACCGGCCGGCCGTTGACGACCATGACCGTGCCCTCGGGGAAGTTGGCCATCTCGTCGCCGCCTGCGACGCGCGCCATGCGCGGCATCAGCGGAGCTTCGGCTCTAGCCATCGGCACGGGCGGAAGGTTGGCGCCGGCGTCGATCGCCTTGTACTGCGGCTTGCCGCGCATCAGCTTCTCGGCGAGCAACTTCTTCTGGTTGGCGGCGCGGTCCTTGGCGTAGCCGACTTCCTTCTGCAGCCGTTCCTTCTCGCGCGCCAGTTCCTCGAGTTGCGTCTGCGGCGAGTTCTGCGGCTTGTCCGGGTCATGCGTCTGCGCGACGAGGGTCGAGCCGAGGAACAGAAGGGAAACGGTCAGCAGTCGGAGTGCCATGGTGGTTGCAGGGTATCCGTCGGTGGATCGGTGGGGCATCAAATCCAGGGCTGCAGGAGGCCGCAAGGGCGGCTGCCCGGCGGCCAGGAACCGTCGGCGCCGCCAGCGCGCCGCGGGGCGTGTGCGACTGCGTGATGCGGTCCGCCGTCGCAAGGGCGCGCGTTTGCCATCGTCGAGCCGTGGCAGCAGGATGGCTCGGTGTCATGATCGGTGCGCCATGCCGTCCGCTCGCTGCCTGCTCGTCGTCGCTACCGCCGCATCCGGCGGCATCGTGACGGCGCAGGACGGCGGCCCGGCGGCGGCCGGCGGCGCGACGTCGTCGTTCCGCTACGCGATGGCCCTGGAAGCGCACGGCGCCGAGCGGCAGGACTTCAGCATCGGCGTGCAACACGCGCTGCGCGGTTTCGACCGTACTGGCGCCGAACTGCACTCCGGCGTCGCGCTCGGCGCCGTCAACCTGATCGCAGCGGAGTGGCGGCAGCCGCTCGACGGCGACGGCCGTTGGTTCTTGGCGCCGCGCGGTCTCGCCAGCCGCGCCGACCCCAATCTCGTGCTGCGCGACGGGCCCGCCGCCGAGAGCGTGCAGGAACTCGGTGTCGGCGGCGATCTCGGTCGGCGATTTGGCGACGCCTGCGACCTGCGCCTCGGCTTCGACCGCGGCTGGACCGAGATCGACGATCGGCTCGGCGCGTTGACCGCGCCGGAGCTGAGGTACGACGATGCGGCGGTGCGGTTGCGGTTCGCGGCTGACACCACCGACGCGCCGCTGTTGCCGAGCCGCGGCGGCGCGCTGCGCTGCGACCTGCGCCACGGCGATCCGGCGCTCGGTGGCGACTGGCGCTACGACCGCACCGACTTCGAGGCGGTGCGCTCGTTCGCAAGCGGGCCGTTCGTCGTCACGCCGCTGCTGCGCTGGTCGGCGACGTGGTCGGGCGACCTGCCGCCCGTGCGACAACCTGGCCTCGGCGGCTTCCTCAACCTCTCGGGCCTGCCGCGCAACAGCGACCCGGCGGCCAACGCCGCCGTCGCCGCAGTCGCTGGCCGCGTTCGCCTCGACACGTCCGAGTTGCTGCTCGACGTGCCGGTGTGGCTGGGCGGCTCGATCGAGGCCGGCGCCAGCGCCGACGACCGCTCCGAGTTGCTGCGGAACCCGCGCCTTGGCGGCAGCGTGTTCCTCAGCGTCGCCACGCCGCACGGCGCCGGCGTGCTCGGCGCCGGCTTTGCCGAGGGCGAGGGGGTTAGCGTGTTCCTCTTCGTCGGCTACGGCCGCTGACCGCCGACGAATCGCCGCTCCGCGGTGGAAATAGGGCGGCGCGGCGGCGCATTATGCGCGTCCGGCCGCCGCCCGCGCGCGACAAACATCGCGGCCATGGCAGGTTGGGCGCGCGACCGGCCACTAGCCGCCCGCGCGCGCCCGCCACGGCGAACCGACACTTCGGCCATGAATCGTTCGATCTTCGTCCTGCTCCTCGTCGTCGCTGCGCCGGGTGGCTACTTCGCTTGGAGTAGCTTCCGGCCGAAGGCGCCGACGCTGGTCGTCACCGCCAAGGCCGAGCGCACTTCGGCGCTGCGCTCGATCGTGTCGGCGACCGGCGAGATCCGCGCCAAGGAGTTCGTCGACATCCAGGCCGAGGTCGCCGGCGTCATCACCGAACTGCGCGTGCGCGAGGGCGACGCGGTCAAGCAAGGCGACGTGCTGCTGCGCCTCGACGACCTACAGCTCAGGGCCGAGGAGGAAAGCGTGCGGGCGCAGGCCGGCGCCGCCGAGGCCGATGCCCGCAACGGCGACGTCGGCGTCGCCACCGCCGAGGCCAACCTCGCCGCCGAGCGCACCGCGCTCGCCAACGCGCGCCTCGAGACCGAACAGGCGACCACCTCGCGCGACCGCGCCAAGGCGTCGTTCGAGCGCAAGAAGCTGCTGCACGAGCAGGGCCTGATCGGCAGCGAGGAGTTCGAGATCGCCGCCGCGGAGGCGCGGCTGACCGAGCAGCGGCTGTCGCTGGCGCACGCGCGCGTCACCCAGGCGGAGGCCAACGTCGCCGCGTCGATGACGCGCGTCGAGGCGGCCAAGGCGTCGCGCGACGCGGCGTCGCGCCGGCTCGACGCCGCCAAGGCAAGCGTCGCGCGCGCCGCCGACATGCTCGGCAAGACCGTGCTCAAGGCGCCGCTCGGCGGCCTGATCACCAAGCTCAACGTCGAGAAGGGCGAGCGCGCGGTGCCCGGCATCCAGAGCAACCCGATCGCCACGCTGATGACGATCGCCGACATGTCGGTGATCGAGGCCGAGATCCGCGTCGCCGAGGCCGACATCGTCGACGTCAAGCTCGGCGCGCTGGCCGAGGTCGAGGTCGACGCCATGCGCGACCGCGCGTTCGCCGGCGTCGTCACCGAGATCGGCCAGAGTCCGATTCAGGCGGCCAATGCGGGCGGTGGCGGCGGCGGCCAGAACCAGGAAGGCAAGGAGTTCAAGGTCGTGGTCCGGCTGACGTCGCCGTCGCCGGAACTGCGTCCGGGCTTCACCGCGACCGCCGAGATCACCACGGCGACACGCAGGGACCCGCTGGTCGTGCCGTTCCAGGCGCAGACTGCGCGCGAACTCGAGCACGACGCCGAGGGCCACTACGTGCCGCCGCCGGAGCCCGTCGAGGGCGAGCCCGAGAGGCAGCTGACCGCGGCCGAGCGGCAGATGCGCAAGGAGCGCAAGGGCGTGTTCGTGCGCCGTGGCGGCCGCGCGCGCTTCGTGCCGTGCGAGTTCGGCGTCATCGGCGAGACGATGGACGTCGAGGTGCTCGCCGGCCTGCAGGAAGGCGACGAGGTCGTCAGCGGCCCGTTCCAAGCGCTCCGCACGCTGAAGGAATGGGACCACATCGAGCTCGACGAGAAGCGCGGCAAGAAGAGCCAGTGAGCGCCACGCCGATGGCCGCGACTGCCGATGACATCATCCGCACCGAGGGCCTGACGCGTTCGTTCGCGATGGGGCACTCGACCGTGCAGGCGCTGCGCGGCGTCGACCTCGTGATCGGTCGCGGCGAGTACGTCGCGATCATGGGGCCGTCGGGCTCCGGCAAGTCGACGCTGATGAACCTGATCGGCTGCCTCGACACGCCGACCAGCGGCACATACCGCCTCAACGGCCAACTGGTCTCGCAGATGGGCCAGGACGAGCTGGCGCGGATTCGCAACAAGGAGATCGGCTTCGTCTTCCAGACGTTCAACCTCCTCGCCCGCGCCACCGCGGCGCGCAACGTCGAGTTGCCGCTCGTCTACGGCGGCGTGCTGCCGGCCGAGCGCCGCGTGCGCGCCGAGCAGGCGCTGCGCGAGGTCGACCTCGCCGACCGCATGGACCACTGGCCCAACCAGCTGTCCGGCGGCCAGCGCCAGCGCGTCAGCATCGCCCGCGCGCTGGTGACCCGGCCGGCGCTGCTGCTCGCCGACGAGCCAACCGGCAACCTCGACAGCAAGACCTCGCTCGAGATCATGGCGCTCTTCGACGAACTGCACCGCAAAGGCAACACCATCGTCGTCGTCACGCACGAGCGCGACATCGCCGACCACGCCCATCGCGTCGTCACCATCAAGGACGGCGTCATCGCCGGCGACGAGCGGCGGCCGCGCCGTGCGCCGGCGGCGGCCGGGGGCGCGGGCGGATGAATGCCGGCGAGGCGACGCGGCTGGCGGTGGAGTCGATCTGGGCCAACCGCCTGCGGTCGTTCCTGACCCTGCTCGGCGTGATCATCGGCATCGCCGCGATCGTCGCGACGGCGGCGGTGATCCAGGGCCTCAACGCCTACGTCAGCGAGAAGCTGTCGAACCTCGGCCAGGGCGTGTTCACCGTGCAGCGCCTGGGGTTGATCACCAACCGCCAGGAGTTCCTCGACGCCGTGCGCAAGAACCGGCGGCTGCTGCCGGCCGACGCGCGCGCGATCGTCGAGCGCTGCCCGGCGGCCGCCGAGGTCGGCTGGGAGGTGCACGCGACCGCCGACCTCAAGCGCGGCCTCGACGAGATCCGCGGCACGGACATCGGCGGCCTGACGCCCAACATCCTCGCGATCGAGCCGTACGACGTCGCCGACGGCCGCACGATCACCGAGTCGGAGGACGACGGCGCCGCGGCGGTCTGCTTCCTCGGCCACGACGTCGCCGAGCGGCTGTTCCCCGGCGTCGATCCGGTCGGCAAGGAACTGCGCGTCCGCGGCCTCGGGCTGACCGTCGTCGGGGTCGCCGACAAGAAGGGCAGCTTCCTCGGCTTCTCGCAGGACAACTTCGTCAAGGTGCCGTACCGCCTGCACCGCAAGCTGTTCGGCGGCAACCGCTCGGTCAACATCAGCGTCCGAGCCGCTGATCCCGCCGACATGGCGACGGCGATCGACGAGGTGCGCGCGGTGCTGCGCGCGCGCCATCACCTGGAGCCCGGCGACGTCGACGACTTCAGCGTGGTGACCGCCGAGGGCATCAACTCGCTGTGGCGCAACCTGACGGCGACGATCTTCAGCGTCGCGCTGTTCGTCGTCGGCATCTCGCTCGTCGTCGGCGGCATCGTGATCATGAACATCATGCTGGTCAGCGTCATCGAGCGGACGCGCGAGATCGGCGTGCGCAAGGCGGTCGGCGCGCGGCAGCGCGACATCGTCATGCAGTTTCTGATCGAGTCGACGCTGCTGTCGAGCCTCGGCGGCGTGATCGGCATCGCCATCGCCTACGCGGCGTCGGCGGCGCTCGCCGCCAATACGCCGCTGCCGGCGCGCTTCCCGCCGTGGGCGCCGGCGGTGGCGTTCGTCGTCTGCGGCGCGATTGGCGTGTTCTTCGGCATCCATCCGGCGCGCCGCGCCGCCCGCCTCGATCCGATCGAGGCGCTGCGCACGGAGTGACCATGAAGGCCCGCCTCGTCGCCGCGCTGGAGAACGTGCGCCTCGCCTGCGAGACGCTGATGCTGAACCGCTTCCGGTCGTTCCTGACCGCGCTCGGCATCTTCATCGGCGTGCTGCTGGTCGTCGCCGTCGCGTCGGTGCTCAACGGCTTCCGCCAGACGGTCGTCGATCAGGTCGAGCAGTTCGGCACCAACAACGTCTACATCTACCGGCTGCCGTTCGTGCAGCTCGGGCCGATGTCGCGCGAGATGCGCAACCGCAAGCCGCTGCGCCTCGCCGATGCCGAGGCGATCCGCCGGCATTGCCCGTCGGTCGAACTCTGCTCGCCCGACATCCAGGTGCCGACGTTCCTCAGGCGCGCGATCCACGGCCGCGAGGAGATCGACTCGCCGCGCTTGCGCGGCGTATTCCCCGACAACGTCGAGGTCGCCAACCGCGTGGTCGCCGAGGGCCGCTTCTTCACCGACCAGGAGAACGAGCACCGCATCCCGGTCGTCGTGCTCGGCTGGGCTGCGGCGGAGGCGCTGTTCCCCAACGGCGGCGCGGTTGGCAAGGAGATCCTCGTCGACGGCCGCAAGTACACGGTCGTCGGCACGCTCGAGAAGCGCAAGGAAGGGCCGTTCGGCGGCCAGAACGAGGAGGACACGCTGTTCCTCGCGCCGTACTGGACGATGCGGCGCTTCTACCCCGGCGAGGACGACCACTTCCTGGCGGCGCGCAGCGTCCCGGGCGAGCTGCCGCAGGCGATCGACGAGATCACGCAGATCCTGCGCCGGCAGCGGCGCGTGCGCTGGGACGACGACAACAACTTCGAGATCGGCACCGCCGACACGCTGATCGCCTCGTTTGACGACATTGTCTTCGCCGTGCTCGGCGTGATGTTCCTGCTGTCGACCGTCGGCTTCATGGTTGGCGGCGTTGGCGTGATGAACATCATGCTGGTGTCGGTCAAGGAACGGACGCGCGAGATCGGCCTGCGCAAGGCCGTCGGCGCGCGCCGACGCGACATCCTGCTGCAGTTCCTGGTCGAGGCGATGGTGCTGTGCGCGATCGGCGGGCTCGCCGGCCTTGTCGTCGCCGAGGGCCTGCTCGGCCTCGTTGGCCTTGTGCTGCCGCAGCTGGCGGCGGATACGCCGATGTGGGCGCGCGTGTTCGCGTTCGCCGGTTCGGCGAGCGTCGGCCTGTTCTTCGGCCTGTGGCCGGCGTGGAAGGCGGCGAGCCTCGATCCCGTGGAGGCGCTGCGTTGGGAGTAAGAGGTCGCGACCGCGCCGCCGGCCGCCGCGCGCCGGTCGTCGTCGCCGGCGCTGGCCGCTGCGTCCGTTCTCGCCGCGGCCTGTGCCGTCGCCCCCGGAGCCATGCCTCGCCACCTTGCGAACCCTGACGGTCCCGCGCGCGTCGTGGTGGCCTTCTAAAACCCCGACGTGCGCGCCGCCGCGCCGCGTTCACGTCGCCGTCAGCGTTCGCGCCCGCTCGGCCCGCCCGGGGTTCTTCTCGACGCCGATCGCGTCGAGGCCGCGCGCGTTCGCCACGGCCAGCGCGGTGCCAACACCGCAGAACGGGTCGACGAGGCACGACGGCTGCGCCATCGCGCACAGCCAGTCGACCGCGAATCGCGCCGCCGCGAGGCCCATGGCGCGCGGCCACAGCATCGCGCCGAGCTCGGGCAGCACGTCGGGCGTCGCCGCCTCGACCGGGTCGCGCAGCGCGCGGCCAAAGCCCAGCAGGTGTGCGTAGCCGACGCGGCCGAACGTCGATTGGCCAGCCGGCGCGCGGCAGACGACCTTGTGCCAGACCAGCGGCACGCCGACATCACGCGCCGCCACCTGCACGAGGAACGCCTTGTCGATCCAGCGGCCTTCGCGCTTGACGTCGGTCTGGAAGAACACGGCGGCGCCGTCGTCGGGCGTTGCGCGCAGCACGGCCGCCGCGGCGGCGACGAACCACTCCTCCCAGCCGCTGCGCGCGCCAGGCGCGAGTTCGACCGCGTCGGGCAGCGAGGTGAACACCGCGGCCCGCGCCGGCAGTGGATTGGCCGCCAACCACGCCAGCGCGTCGGCGGTGTGCACGGTGCGCAGCGGTCGGGGCGCGACGGCGGGCTCTGGCATGGCCGCAAGGCTAGCGCGCCGCAAGCGCTGGCGTCCTCGCCGCCGTCGCCGCGCCACCCGGACTCGTGCCCCGCGCGCGGAGCCGTGGGCGCGCGCTACCTTCATCGAGGGCAGCCTGAGCCATATCGCGCAGCGCGCCAGCCGCACACCACGTGGCTGTTGCCCGAGGCCGCGCGGCTCGACGACGAGCGCCAGCAGGCGGCCGACGGCGCGCTCGACCGCGTCTTGCCCGGCTGGTCGGCGCATCGCCTTTCTGCTGGGCATCGACGGCAGGCAGGGATACGAAGGGGCCACTGGCGCCCCGCATGTCCCGCAAGGTCCACCCGCTCCGCCTGATCGCCCTCGGCGTCGTCGCCGCCGCGCTGCCCGCGCAGGCGCCGACGACGCAGGACCCCAAGCCCGCCGAGCCGCCGCCGATCCCGGTCGACCTCGAGGCGGACGCGGCCGGCGCGCCGGTGCAGAGCCTCTCCATCGAGGAGGCCATGCGGCTCGGCCGCAGCGGCAACGTCGCGCTCAAGGCGGCAGCGCTGCTGCCGCAGCAAGCCCGCATGGACCTGCTGTTCAACGAGGCGGCATTCGTGCCGGAGCTGTTCGGCGGCGGCGGCATCGACCAGAGCCAGCGGCCGGGCTTCCGCAGCGCGCAGTTCGGCGGGCAGGACTTTCCCTCGGTCAGCACCCAGGCGCTCGACGCCCAGCTCGGCTGGCGCCAGCGGCTCGTGACCGGCGGCTTGTTCGAGCTCGCGTTCCAGCCGACGCGCACCGACTTCTACTCGACCAACACGACGCAGTATCAGTCGGTCTACACGGCGTCGTACCGCCAGCCGCTGCTGCGCGGCGCCTGGACCGACTACGCCACGGCGCCGATCAGCGCCGCGCGCCACCAGGCCAACCAGGCCGAGCAGCAGTACGAGCGCAGCGTGCAGGACACGCTGCTGCAGATCGTGCGCGCGTACTGGGAGCTGGTGTTCGCGCGCGAGAACTGGCGCGTGCAGCAGACCGCGCTCGCCGTCGCGGTCGAGCAGCTGCGCATCACCGACGAGCGCATCCGCGTGCAGGCGCTGGCGCCGCGCGACCGCGTCGCCGACGAGGCCGAGGTGGCCCGTCGCCGCGAGCAGCTGATCACCGCCGAGAACGCCATCCGCGCGCAGGAAGACGCGCTGCGGCAGTTGCTGTACGAGGGCGTCGACGCCGCGATGTGGAAGTCCAACCTGCGGCCGACGTCGCCGATGGTCGTCGAGCCGGCGGTCGACGGCCTCGCGTACGAGCAGCTGGTCGAGGTCGCGCTGCAGAACCGGCCGGACGTCAAGGCCGTGCGCAGCGCCGTCGCCGCCGCCGAGGTCGTCCGCTTGCAGGCCGACCGCGACACGCTGCCGGGCCTCGACCTCGTCGGCGGCTACTCGAGCGACGGCGTCAGTATCGACGACTTCCGGTCCTCGTACTACGACGCCACCGACCAGCAGTTCCCCGACTGGTCGCTGCGGCTCGAGTTCTCGGTGCCGTTCGGCAACCAGGCGGCGCGCTCGCGCGCGCTGCGGGCCAAGCTCGAGGTCGAGCGCCAGCAGCGGCTGCTGCACGCCACCACGCTCGACGTCACGCGCCAGGTGCGCGAGGCCGTGCGCAACCTGCAGACCCTCGCGCAGAGCATCCGCGCGAGCGGCGAGTCGGTGCGCCTGGCCACGGTCAACCTCGACACCGAGCGCGTCAAGCTACAGGTCGGCTCGTCGACGGCGTTCGAGGTGCAGCGCCGCAACCAGGACCTGCTCGAGGCGCGCACGCGCCTGCTGCGCAACCAGCTCGACTTCCGCGCCGCCGAGAGCGCGTTGCTGCACGCGCAGGGCCTGCTGCAGGCGGAGGGCTAGCCGACGCGGCGGTCGGACGCCGACGCGCGACTTTCCCGCTCAGCGGTTGCCGATGACGAGCTGCAGCGCGTTGCTGGTGAGCGCGGTGAACGCCGTGCGCACGAACGCGAACTGCGCGTAGAGCGCAAAGCCGGTCAGCGCCGGGTCCGCTGGCACCACGAGCGGCGCGCTGGCTGCGGTTGGACCCGTGGCCAGCACCGCCTCGAGCGCCGCCGCCGGCGATAGCGGCGTGGTCAGAATGCAGCCAGGCTCGGTCAGGCCGGGGACCGGCAGGCCGGGCTGCAGCGCCAGCAGGTCGAGCACGAACACGCCGATGCCTGGTTCGGCGGGCAGGTTCGCGGCGGTGAAGACCACGCTAGCGCTCAACGCCAGGCGGTCGCTCGCCGTCAGCGCCAGCGCCGCCGCCAGGCCGGCCGGCGCGCTCGTCACCGGCAGTTCCTGCGACAGGTCGCGCGAGCCGCTGTCGGCGACGTTGGCGCCGCCGGCGCTGCCGCGCGTGAAGCCCGCGATGCCCGTGCCCCAGCGGCAGCCGCTCATCGCGCCGTAGCGGAACTCAACGTCCTGCGTCGCCTCGAAGAACGCCGCCTGCAGGGTGTTGACCGAGTGGCCGCCGGTCGCGGCGACGGTGTTGTACTCGCCGACCTCGCGCCATGTGACGTAGGTCACGGCGTTGCCCGGGCCGCCGCTGGTGTCGGTGGCGACGTACATGCCCGACGCCGGATGGGTCGTCAGGTTGCGACCGGCGTGGAAGTCGTGCCAGAACGGCGCCATGCGCGCTGGCAGCGGCGTGGCGCCGCCGCCGAGCCACTCGGCGATCGTCGGCGAGAAGTCGCCGGTCGTGTTCGCCGCCAGCCAGACGTAGCCGTTGGCGCAGGCGCTGAGCGTCGGCGTCGAGCCGCCGGGGAAGCGGAACGGCACGCTCCAGCCCGCGGTCGTCAGCGTCGTGCTGGCGATGCCGTCGTCAGTCGTGACCGCCGCGCCAGTGGCCTTGCTCAGGTCGACCGCCGCCGTGCCGGCGGTGACGGTGTAGCGCGTCGGCGCCGCGGCGTTGTCGGGCGAGAATCGCAGGCTCTTCGCCGGCCCGCGCAGGTCGAAGTCCTCGACGCCGAAGTACTGCGCGACGTTGGGCGACTGCGCGCCGCAGCCGGCGCCGAGCGACGTCACGCTCGCGGGCAGTGCGGCGTTGGGCGCGCCGCCGGGGCCGGCGAAGTCGAGCAGCACGACCGAGGCGAAGTCGGACAGCAGGCCGGTCGCGGCGGTGGCGCTGTTCTGCGCGACGCGCCGCGCCTTGCTGATCGGCGTCGCCGAGGTCGCGAACGGCACGATCGACGTCGCGTTGGGCGCGGGCACGGCGGCGCAGCCGACTTCGACCACGAGGTTGCCCATCGTCGTCGGGTCGTAGACGAAGGCGCCGGTCGTCAGCGCCAGGTCGACGACGTAGTCGTTGGGGATCGCGCCGGACGCCGGCGCGACGGCGACGCTCGCGATCGTCTCCGTCGCGCCCGCAGCGCCGGCGACGTTGGCGGCGAACGCCTGCGCCATGGTGGCGAAGGTGATCGGCGCGCGCACGACGTCGAAGGCGTCGCCCGGCGCTGGCGCGCTCGGGAAGGCAGCGCTCACCGTGATCGTCAAGGTCGTGTTGCCGCTGACGAAGCGGCTGAGGCCGAGGTTGGCGCCGCTCGTGCCGACGAGCGTGAAGCAGCGCTGCGCGTCGGTCGTGCCCGACGCGAACTCGCTGGTCACGAGGCCGGTCGTCTGCAGGATCGTCGTCGTGCTCGCGATCGCCGAGGCCGTCACCGATCGCACCGTCGCGGCCGTCGTCGGCGACGCGCCCAGCCGCACGCTGACGTTGCTGTACACCTGCCCGCCGAGGTTCGCTTCGCCGTCCTCGGCGCGGAAGCGCAGCCGGCTGATCGCGATCGGCCCGTTCACGCCGCGGCTGGTGAACAGGCTGTTGTCGTACATCATCTGGAAGCGGAACGCCGTCGACCGCCACGTCGCCGTCGCGGTGCCGGGAGCGGCCTGCGCGAAGTCCGCGGGCAGCAGCAGTTGCTGTGCCTGCGCGAGCGCGGCGAGGGCGAGCAGGGCGGCGATGGCGCGGGCGAGGGCGTGGCGCATGGGGGAGCGGGGCGTGGGAGCGCGGCGTGCCGGCGTGAGGACGCGCGGCGGGAACGAGCGGCCACGGTACCGGCGCGGCGCAATGCGCCCAAGGGAGGCTTCGCGGCGAGGCTGCCGCCGGGCGGCAACTCGCGCCGGCGTCATCGTGCGTGGCAGGATCGCGGCGGTGACGACGCAGCCGGTCGCCGCGGTGCTCGGGCCGGAGGATCCGCGCGCGAACGGATACCGGCGGCGCGGTGGCGGCGTAAGCTGTCCGCCCGCCCAAGGCGCCGTCCCCGATGCCTCGACCCCTTCGCACCGTCCCGTTCCTGGTCCTGCTGGCCGCCGTCGCCGGCCTGCGCCCCGTCGCCGCGCAGGACGCCTTCGCCAAGGAGGAGCAGGACCTGATCAAGGCCTGCGTCAGCACGCTGTCGAACTTCGCCAGCGTCGCCAAGTCGCAGAAGGTCGGTCAGCGCGCCAAGCAGGCCTACGACCTCGTGCTGCAGTACGACCCGAACCAGTCGGGAGCGCGCAGCGAACTGGGCTTCAAGAAGGAGAAGGACCAGTGGATCGCGCTGCCGCCCGAGAAGCGCAAGAAGTGGGTCGACAAGGCCAGCTACGAGGGCCGCTTCAAGGTCATGGACGAGTGGGCCAGGACCGCGGTCAAGCTCGGCGACCAGCACAAGAAGCTCGGCCTCAAGCTGAAGACCGCCGGCAACGCCGCGCGCGCCACGTACCACCTCGAGAAGGCGGTCTACTACAACCCGATGGACAAGGAGTCGAACCTTGCCCTCGGCTACCAGGAAGGCCCCGGCTTCTTCGGCACCGACGCGCAGATCGCGATGGCGGTGAAGATGAAGGAGATCGAGAAGCGCGCGGTCGAGCTGGCGCGCAAGCAATACCCGGTGACGCAGCTGCCCGAGTCCGGCATTCCCGAAGAACTCGTGGCGCTCCGCGACGCCGCGCCGGATTGGATGAAGAAGCCCAACTTCAACATCTTCGGCGCCAAGTCGGACAACTTCACCGTCTGGACGCGCGGCACGCAGGAGATGGCCGACAACGCCGTGCAGTGGGCCGAGCGCGCCGTCGAGTTCGGCGTCTACCTGCTCGGCGAGGACATGGCGAAGAAGCTGCAGTTCCGCGAGCGCGCGATCCGCAGCTACAGCTGGCACGCCTTCCTGGCGACCGAGCGCGAGCGCGAGGTGTTCCTGCAGGCCAACCCGGCGGTGCGCGGCGGCGGCGACGCGAAGGCGGCGATGCGCTTCGCCAACAACGCGTGGCGCAGCAAGACCGGCCCGGCGGTGCTGAAGGTCGGCGGCTCGCCGCGCTACATCCAGGACAGCCTCGTCGCGTACGTCGCGTTCGACGGCTTCCTCGCCGGCCGCAACGACGGCGTCGGCCAGGGCATCGTGCACGCGATCACTTGGTACATGAAGGCCACGTCGATCTCGCGCTGGGGCGCCCTGCCGGAGGGCACGCAGGGCGACGACGCGCTGGCGCTGCCGGAGGGCACCAACTGGTGGATGCGCACCGTGCGCGACCAGGCGATGTCCAACCAGGACTGGGCGCTCGGCCAGGTGCCGCGCGAGAAGCTGTCGCGCTTCCGCAACGACTGCCGCCTCAAGACCTGGAGCCTGATGACCTGGATGATGGCGGCCTATCCGACCAAGTGGCTCGAGTTCTTCCTGGCGCTGCCGGACGCCGACAAGCAGGTGCCGACGCTCGAGCAGATCGAGGAGATCGTCGTCAAGGTGTTCGGCAAGTCGAGCGAGGCGATCGACGCCGAGTGGCGCGAGTGGGCCCGCGGCGACTCCGGCGTGGCGTTCGGCACCGGCTACGGCCCGCCGCTGCTGCCCGATCGGCCGAGCAAGGAGGAACTCGCCGCCCTCGACCGGATCAACCAGGTGCGCGGCCAGGCGATCGGCTTCGTGTTCCCCGTGTCCGGCAACATGACCGAGGGCAAGTTCGTGCCGCTGACCGAGTGCGAGATGGACGCCGAGACGTCGATCGGCACCGACCTGCACGCCAAGTACGTGATGAATCACCGCGAACTGGCCGACAAGGACGGCCCGGACATCCACGAGGAGGACCCGGCGCACGAGGACTTCTCGCGCCGCGGCCAGCAGGCCGGCAGCGGCAACATCGTGACGGTGAAGGGCCAGCGCGGCGCCGAGTTCGCGCGCGACTCGGTCGACGGCTGGATCGGCACGCCGTACCACCGCTTCCCGATGCTGCGCCACAACATCAAGCGCCTGGGCTACGCGTACCTGACGGACACGGACTTCTCGGTCGGCGTGCTCGACATGGGCTCGATGGAGGAGCCGTACGACCCGGCGACGAGCCCGAACTGGGTGGTCTGGCCGCCGCACAACCACGTCGGCGTGCCGACGGCGTTCCCGTCGTTCGAGAACCCCAACCCGCTCGAGGACCTGCCCGAGGGCCAGAACGACGTGCGCGCCTGCGGCTACACGATCAGCGTGCAGTTCAGCAACGAGATGCAGAAGGGCCTCGGTGAGGCGACGATCTCGCTGTGGGAGGCCAACAAGGGCGGCAAGCAGCCGGCGAAGAACTACTGCGCCAAGGGCCAGGAGGACTTCAACGCGTGGATGGCGCGCGGCAAGAAGGAAGTGCCGTGCCACGTCCACACGCCCAACGTCCCGCTCAACAAGAAGCAGGACCGCCGCGACGTGCTGTTCGCGCTGCCCAAGGAGCACCTCGACCCCAACAAGCACTACCAGGTTCGCTGCCTGCTGCAGGTCGGCACGGCCGACCCGCTGTGGTTCTTCTGGGAGTTCACCACCGGGTCGTCCGGCCGCGACCTCAAGCTGAAGTGATGCGGTAGGGCTGATGCGGACCGCCGGTCGCCGCCCGCCCGCGCTTGCATCGCAGGCAGGAGGGCTCCACGATCGCCGCCTTCCCAACCGCGGCCCGGACCGGGTCGCCCCAACCGATCCATGAGCAAGCGCGTCGACGAGATCCTCAGCTGGTACGAGTCCGACAACCCCGGCGTCCTGAAGAACCTGCGCTGGATGATGGACACCGGCGCCCTGGCGGGCACCGGCAAGTTCGTCATCCTGCCGGTCGACCAGGGCTTCGAGCACGGCCCGGCGCGGTCGTTCGCCAAGAACCCGGCCGGCTACGACCCGCACTACCACTTCGAACTCGCGATCGATTCGGGCTGCAACGCCTACGCCGCGCCGCTGGGCTTCCTCGAGGCCGGCGCGCGCAAGTACGCGGGTCGCATCCCGCTGATCCTCAAGCTCAACAACAGCGACTCGCTGTTCGGCCCGAAGGATCCCAAGCCCGCCGTCACCGGCTCGGTCAAGGACGCGCTGCGCCTGGGCTGCGCCGCCATCGGCTTCACGATCTACCCGGGCAGCAGCCAGCGCGACGCCATGTACATGGAGTTGCGCAAGATCAGCGAGGAGGCGAAGGAAGCCGGCCTCGCGGTCGTCGTCTGGAGCTACCCGCGCGGCACCGCGCTGAGCAAGACGGGCGAGACGGCGATCGACGTCGCCGCGTACGCCGCGCAGATCGCCGCCCAGCTCGGCGCGCACATCATCAAGGTGAAGCCGCCGACCGAGGCCCTCGAGCAGGAGGCCGCCAAGAAGGTCTACGAGAGCGAGAAGATCGCCATCGGCTCGCTGGCCGAGCGCACCCGCCACGTCGTGCAGGCCGCGTTCGGCGGCCGCCGCATCGTCATCTTCTCGGGCGGCGAGGCGAAGGGCACCGACGAGGTCCTGGCCGAGATCAAGGGCCTCGCCGACGGCGGCGCCTTCGGCTCGATCATGGGCCGCAACGCCTTCCAGCGCCCGAAGGCCGACGCGCTGAAGCTGCTGAAGAGCGTGCAGGACATCTACCGCGCGGCAAAGTGACGCGCCGATGCCGCCGCGTCGCCGCCGGCGAAGCGGCGCGCATGCGACGGCGGTAGGATGCGCGGCATGTCGTTCCGCCGCGCCCTGCCGCCGTTCCTGTTGTTGTGCGTCGCTGCCGCGCAAAGCGCTGCGCCCGTTGCTCCGGCCATCGCCGCGAGCGGGCCGCTGGCGCTGCGCGGCCGCGTCGAGACGCACGCCGGGCTGACCGTGCTGCGCACGTGGGGGAGCCCCGAAGAGCGCGGCTACGCGCACGGCCGGTTGCTCGCCGAGCGCATCGCCGCAGCCGCGCTGCCGGAGTTCGCGGCGCGCTTCGGCCGCAAGCAGCCGCTGCTGCAGCAGGCGCGCGCGATGCTGCCGCGTCTGATCGAGCTGCCCGACGACGCCCAGCGCGAGCTGGCGGCGCTGTGGCGGGGCGTCGTCGACAGCAAGGTCGCGCTGCGCATGGACGCCCTCGAGCGCGACTTCGACTTCACCGACCTGCAGATCGTCACCGCGCTCGACGTCTTCGGCATGATGGGCTGCAGCAGCTTCACCGTCTGGGGCGAGCAGGCGGTCGGCGGCGGCGTGCTGACGGCGCGCAACTTCGACTGGCCGTTCACCGGCGCGCACATGCTCGACCAGACCATCGTGCACGTAACGCACCTGGAGAACGGCCGCGCGGTCGCCGCCGTGGCTTGGCCCGGCTACCTCGGCGCCGTCACCGGCGTCAGCAGCGATGGCGCGATGGCGTCGCTGCACGTCGGCTCGGCCAAGGTCACGCTGTCGCCGCAGCCGTCGTCGTGGCCGTCGGCGATCGCCACGCGCGCGATCCTGGCGCACGGCGTCGGCGAGCCGGCGGCGACCTTCGCCAAGGCCGCCGAACTGCTCGGCTACACCAGCCCGCCGGCCGGCTTCATGACGCACCTGACGCTGCCCGTCGCGCCCAAGGACGGGCCGCCGACGCGCGTCTTCGAGACGGACGCGAGGTCGGCGGTCGCGCACGAGCACGGTGGCGGGCCGCTGGTGCTGACCAACCACTTCCGCACCCGCGCCGACGGCCGCAAGGCCAGCGGCGACAGCGTCGGCCGCGCGAAGGAACTGGCGACTGGCATCGCCGGCTGCATCGACGCCGGCGACCGCAAGGTCGACGTCGCCGAGGCGTGGACGATGCTGCAGTCGGTCGAGCGCGGCGGCAGCCACGCCTTCGGCACGCTGCACGCGCTGGTCTTCCGGCACGAGCCGTGGGTCTTCGAGCTGCGCGTCGGCGCGCTGCAGGACGGCAAGGTCGTCGCGGCGCCGTCGAGCGAACGGCGCCACGCGCTGACGCGGGCGCAGCTGTTCGCCGACGGCGAGACGCTGCCGAAGTAGCGGCGCAGCGGCGATGGCCGCGTTGGAGCCTCCGGCGCCATCGGAGGGTCGCAGCGCGGGATTTCGCGATTCCTCGCCTGCGCAAGCGGGCTACCCTTCTGCGCCTTTCCGCTCGTCCGTGCCTGCATGAATTCATTGTCGGAACGCAAGGTGCCGTGGGGGATGTTCCTCGGCATCGCCGTGTTGTCGGCGTCGCTGCTCGCCTTCCAGGTGCTGTTGACGCGTCTGTGCGCGCTGCGCCTCGCCTTCCACTTCAGCTTCCTGATCATCAGCAACAGTCTGCTTGGCATCGGCGCGTCGGGCTCGGCGCTGACCCTGCTGGAGAGGCGCTGGCGCAAGCATCCAGAAGCCTGGATCCTGGGCGCGACGGCGCTGTACGTGCTGAGCCTCGGCGCGACGTGGCAGTTCGCGCGCGCGATGCCGATGCCGGAGGCGCTGACCTTCGGCCTGTCCGGCGCCGAGGGCGCGCAGTTCCTGCAGTTCGCCGCGTTCAACCTCGGCATCACGGTGCCGTTCTTCTTCGGCGGCGCCGCCGTCGGCCTGATCCTGTCGGCGTACGCGCACCGCGTGCACGCGGTCTACGCCAGCGACCTGCTCGGCGCCGGCGCCGGCTGCCTCTTGTGCCCGGTCCTGCTCTGGCCGTTCGGCGCCGGCGGCTGCCTGTGCGCCGTCGCCGCGCTGGGCGTCGTGGCCTGCGCGTCGGTCGCGCCGGCGCGGGTCCGGCGGCTCGCCGCCGCCGTCGCGGTCGCCGCGACGATCGGCCTGCTCGCCTGGATGCCGTCGTTCGACGGCATCTTCCCGGTGCCGGGCAAGAAGTTCCTGCAGGTGACGCAGCAGCAGCGCCTCGACCTCGACAGCCCGCACCAGTTCTCGCGCTGGAGCGCCAACAGCCGCATCGACGTCATCCAGAGCCCGCTGCCCAACTGGTACGCCTACGGCGTCGGCAAGAACGACCTCGCTGCGGTGCTCGACCCGGCGAACCGCGAGAAGCTCGGCGCGCAGAAGTGGATCATGCAGGACGGCGACGCCGGCACGTTCGTGTCGGACTACACGCACGCGGCGATGGGGCGCGCGTACCTGCTGCGCACCGTCTACGCGCTGTCGGCCAAGGTGAAGGAAGGCAGCAAGCCGCGCGTGTTCGTCATCGGCGTCGGCGGCGGCCCGGACATCTGGGCGCACAAGCTCGCCGGCGCGTCGTACGTCAAGGGCATCGAGCTCAACCGCGGCGTGCTCGAGGTGCACGAGACCATCGCGGCGGAGTTCAGCAAGGGCCTGCGCGAGGACCCCAACGTCGAGTTGGTGTGCGACGAGGGCCGCTCGGCGCTGATGCGCGAGACCGACCGCTACGACATCATCCAGATGACCGGCATCGACACGTGGACGTCGCTCGCGTCGGGCGCCTACGTGCTGGCCGAGAACTACCTCTACACCGTTGAGGCGGTGCGGCAGATGTACAGCCGGCTGCAGGATGGCGGCATCCTGCAGATCACGCGCATGGGCGCCAACATGGAGAAGCTGCGCCTGCTCGCCAATGTGCATCAGGCGTTCGCCGACATGGGCGTCGGCGACATCGCGCCGTCGGTCGCGGTGGTCAACTCGCCGGTCGACGGCCTGACGTCCGTGTTGGTCAAGCGCGGCGCCTTCGCCGAGGCCGAGGTCGCGCGGCTCGAGGCCTTCCTGGCCGTGACCGGGCACGAGAAGGAGTACCTGCCGCTGCGGCCGTCGTCGGGCAGCATCGTCGAGCGCTTCGTCGGCGAGAAGGACAAGGCGGCGTTCATCCGCGACTTCCCGCGGCGCATCACGCCGACCACCGACGACCAGCCGTACTTCTTCAACTTCACGCGCTGGGACACGCCGACCGACGAGCAGAAGAAGCTGCTCGCCGAGGCCACCGAGGTCTCGCAGGGCAACCCGCTGTTCCTCTGGGGGCAGCTGGCCTTCTCGACCATCGTCGCGACGCTGCTGATCGTGCTGCCCTTGGCGTTCCGCCGCGGCGAGGGCAAGGGCCGCCACGTCGGCCGCTTCCTCGTCTACTTCGCCGGCATCGGCGTCGGCTTCATCTTCTTGGAGATCGCGATGATCCAGAAGCTGACGCTGCTGCTCGGCCAGCCGCTGTACTCGATCGTCGTCACGCTGCTGGCGATCCTCGTGTTCACCGGCGTCGGCAGCTGGCTGTCGGCGCGCTGGCTGCGCGGCGGCGTCGCGCGGGCGCGCATGATCCCGCTCGGCATCGCGGCGGTGACCGTCGCCATCGTGCTGTTTGGCACCGATCTCACCGACGCGGCGATCGGCGCCAGCCTGCCGGTGCGCGCCATGGTCGCCGCCGGCATGGTCGTGCCGCTGGCGTTGCTGCTCGGCATGCCGTTCGCGCACGGCGTCACGTTGGTGCAGCGCAGCAGCCCGGCCTTCGTGCCCTGGGCGTGGGCAGTCAACGGCTCGGCCACGGTCGTCGGCTCGGTGGTGACCGTCATCGTGTCGATGAACTTCGGCTTCCACGCTGTGCTGCTGGTCGCCGTCGCGATCTACGCGGTCGCGTTCCTGGCGGTCGACAAGCTGGCGCGCGCACCGGACTGACCGCGCGGACGCCCGACTGCTTTGGTGGGGCGGCCATGCGCCGGGCCGCCGTCGTCGCGCTCGTCCTCACCGCCTGGCTGCCACCGGCTCGCTGCTGCGTGGCCAGGCGCCGTCGGGCGACAAGACGTTCGAGAAGAAGTTGGCGCCGGTCACGCTCCACTATCCGGTCCTCTACGACGAGATGCCGCTGCCGCCGACCGAGCAGGTGACGATCGCGAAGTTCCTGCGCAAGGCTCAGACCGAGGAATTGCAGCGCCTCGACGAGCGCGGAAGGCCGGCGCGCCGACAGTTCGGTCAAGACGTGGCGGTTTCCTCCCGCTAGCCTCTACGCCCGCCAATGGTGATGCGCAGCAACCCCGATCCGTCCCGCGGCCTTGGCTGGGATGTCTTCCTGGCCGGCTTCGTGCCGGGCCTGATGCAGTTCCACCTCGGGCAGAAGTCGCGCGCCATCCTGGCCCTGGTCAGTTGCCTTGCCCTCTTTTTCGCCGGCTGGGTGATGGTCGGCGAACGCCTGTTCTACTGGGCGCTGGTCACGCCCGACGAGTCGGGCTCGCCGGCGCTGCGCTTCGCCGCCCGCTACGGCTTGCTGTTGACGCTGCCCGAGTTGCTCAACCTGCCTGGCAACGCGATCGGCGCGCTGCTGGCCTGGGATGGTTCGCCGTCCGGCGAACGGTTGTGGCGCCTGCCGCGCGCGATGGAGCACCTCGGCGGCTTCCTGACCGCCGCGTCGGGCATGCTGGCGGCGTTCTGGTCGGCCGCAGGCCACTGGGACCTGCGCCGGCGCCGCGACGGCGGCGACGACGCGCCCGCGCCGATCGCCAACCCCGCGCTTTGCGCCGGCCTGTCGTGGCTCGTGCCCGGCCTCGGCCACGCCCGCGCCGGCCAAAAGGACAAGGGCCTGCTGCTCGGCGCCGCCGTGCTCGCCGTGTTCGCGCTCGGCCTGCTGGTCTCGCACGGCCACGCCTGCGACCGCGCCACCGCCTCGGTGTGGTGGATCGGCCAGAACCTCTGCGGCGGCGGCTCGTTGTTCGCCGCACTGATCACCGGCCCGTTGCACATGGAATCAGCGCCCGAGCACCTGTCGCTCGGCGTGGTGCTCTGCACGGTGAGTGGCCTGATGAACCTCGTCGTCATGGTCGACGCATTCAGCGTCGCCGAGCGCTCGGTGTTTCCGGTCAAGTTGTCGGAGGCGACCTCGTGAGCCTGCTGTTCCGCTGCGCGGTCTACGCGATCGTGCTCTTCCTCGTCGCCATCGTCGTCGTCGGCCAGCGCCATGCGACTGCCAAGGACACGCTGCGCGCGGCGCTGCCACGCACCGGCCGCTGGACCCTGTGGTCGGCAGCTCTGGTCGGCGTGATGTTCGCGCTCGAGGCGGCGTTCATCGGCTGGTGAGTCCTTCGCCCCGGCGCCACAGATCGCCGGGCAATCGCTGCAACGCGCCGCGATGTTCGAGCGCGAACAGGGCCCGTAGGAAAGCCGCCCGCGGCAGCGCGCACTCGCGCGCCAGCAGGTCGGTCGGTCGCGGCCCGCGCGCGAGAGCCTGCAGCAACCGCTCCTCCTCGGCGCTCGCCGCGAAGCGCAGCGCCTCGTCCGGTGTGGCGCCAGCGCGCAGGCCGAGCCCCTGCAGCAGCGCCTCGGCGCTCTCCAGCACCAGCGCGCCTTCGGTAAGCAGCCGGTGGCAGCCCTGGCTGCGTTCGCTCCGCCACGGCCCAGGCAGCGCGTAGACGTCGGCGCCGAGCTGCGCGCTGCTGCGCGCGGTGTGCAGTGCCCCGGACGCGAGGCTCGCTTCGACGACGACGACGGCGTTCACGCCCATGGCGAGGATACGGTTGCGGCGCACGAAGTGCCCGCGGCGGGCGCGATGGCCCGGCGGCAGTTCGCTCAGCAGGCAGCCGCCGGTGGCGACGATGCGCGCGGCGAGATCTTCGTGCTCGGGCGGGTAGATCGCGTCGAGCCCACCGGCCAGCACGGCGACGGTCGGCGCGCCAGCGGCGACGCAGGCTTCGTGGGCGATGGCGTCGACGCCGCGGGCGAGGCCGCTCCACAAGATCGCGCCGGCGCGCGCCAGGGCGGCGGCGAGTTCGCGCGCAGCGTCGACGCCGTACGGGGTGGGCGTGCGGCTGCCGACGAATGCCACCGCTGGCGAGCGATGGATCGCGGTGATGTCGCCGCGGACGAACAGGCACAGCGGCCGCAGCGGCGCCTGCCGCATCGCCGCCGGCAACTCGTCGGGCGCGAGCAACTGCTGGCCGGCGGCGGCGGTGGCGGCGAGCACAGCGGCGGCCTCGGCAGCGAGATCGGGCGCGCGCAGGCGACGAGCTACCCGCGGCGGCACTGCCGGCGGCGACGGCGGCGCCGCCAGCACGGCCGCAGGGTCGAGATCGGGCTGCAGCAGGGCTGCGACCGGGGCTTCGTCCAGGCCTTCAGCGAGGGCCAACATCACGTAGCGTTGGTGCATCGCTGCCCTCGTGACCCGACGTCGGCTGACGGTGGCGTCGTTGCAGCTTTGGGATGGCGTTGCGGTGGCGCGCGTTCACCGGCGGGGCAAGATGCCCGCATGCCCCTCGGCGACGACCTGCCGCAGTTCCAGCCGCTGGCGTCGGCGCACGTCACCGTCGCTGGCGGCGCAATGTTCCGCAGCCTTGTGCTCGCCGTCGATGGTGAGCGCGCGCGCATGCGCCTGGAGCCGCCGCAGCCGGCCGACCTCGCGCCGCCCGGCGTGGGCGTCCAGGTCGCCGTCGAGGACGGCATGTACATGGTGCGTTTCCTCGGCCTCGTCTGCGACGAGCGCCAGGGCGCCGCAGGCGAACTGTGGGTGACGATGCCCACCCAACGCAGCGGCTTCGAGGCGCTGCGGCGGCGCGCGCTGCTGCGCCGCAACCTCGCCTGCCAGGTGGTCGTCACTCGTTCGGTCGGCGGTCAGTTGGAGATCGCGCGCGGGATCACGGTCGACATCGGCGGCGGCGGCATCCGCATGCGTACCGAGGCGGCCCTGCCGGTCGGCGAAGTCGTCAACATGCGTCTGTCGCTCGATTCGAAGGAACTGCCGGTGAAGGCGGTGGCGAAGGTGCTCGATTGCGTCCTCGTCGACGCGCGGAATAGCCCGTGCCCCGTCGACCAGGGCCTTGGCTACGAGTCGCGACTGGTGTTCACCGCGATCGACACAACGGCGCAGCAGCGCATCATCCAGCGCTGCTTCGCGCAGCAGGTCGAGCGCCGCCAGCGCGGCCTCGGCCGCAGCTGACGCTTCGGCGCCCTGGAAACGACGACGGGCGGCCCGCAGGCCGCCCGTCTGTCGCGTCGGCGTCAGCGCGCCGCCGTCACTTGTTCTTGTCGCCGCCGCCCTTCACCGGCTCGGGCTTGGGCGCGACGGGCAGCTCGATCAACTCGAACTTCATCTCGTCGTCGACTGCCGTCGCCTTGATGGTGTACGGCTTGTCGAACTCGCTGCGCAGGAGTTGCTCGGACAGCGGGTCCTCGAGGTGCTTCTCGATGCCGCGCTTGAGCGGCCGCGCGCCGAAGTCCTCGTGGAAGGACTTCTTGATCAGCCAGTCGACCACCGACTGGTCGACCTCGAGCACGTGGCCCTTCTGCTTGACGCGCTTGCTCACCTTGGCGAGCTCGTTCTCGACGATGCGCTGCATGTCGTCGCGGCCGAGTTGGTTGAAGATGACGATCTCGTCGAGGCGGTTGATGAACTCGGGGCGGAAGTGGCGCTCCACTTCGCCCATGATCATGGTCTTCATCTTGTCGGCGCCGCCCTCCTTGCCCGACTTGCCAAAACCCAGCCCGGTGCTGTTCTTGATCAGGTTGGCGCCGATGTTCGACGTCATGATCAGGATCACGTTGCGGAAGTCGATGTGCCGCCCGAACGAGTCGGTCAGCCGGCCTTCCTCCATGATCTGCAGCAGCATGTTGAAGATGTCCGGGTGCGCCTTCTCGATTTCGTCGAGCAGCACGACCGAGTAGGGACGCCGGCGGACCTTCTCCGTCAGCTGGCCGCCTTCCTCGTAGCCGACGAAGCCCGGAGGCGCGCCGACGAGGCGGGAAGCGTTGTGCTTCTCCATGTACTCGGACATGTCGATCTGGATGATCGCGTCCTCGCTGCCGAACATGAACTTGGCGAGGCACTTGGACAGCCAGGTCTTGCCGACGCCGGACGGGCCGAGGAACACGAAGCTGCCCATCGGGCGGTTGGGATCCTTGAGGCCGGCGCGCGAGCGGCGGACAGCCTTGGCGATCGAGCCGATGGCGCGCTCCTGGTGGATGACGTCCTTGCCCAGCTCCTTCTCCATGTTGATCAGGCGCTGCGCCTCCGCCTGGTCGAGGCGGTTGAGCGGGATGCCCGTCATCTTGGAGACGGTCTCGGCGATCACTTCTTCGTCGACGAGGCCGCCGGATTCGCGCGAGTTCTCGCGGTCGCGCCAATCGCGCTGGATCTCCTCCTTCTTCTTGCCGAGCTTGAACGCCTGGTCGCGCAGGTCGGCCGCGCGCTCGAAGTCCTGGCCGGCGACCGCCTCCTCCTTTTCCTTGTTGAGGCGGGCGATCTCGACGTCCATGTCGCGCAGGTCGGGCGGCGAGGTCATCGACTTGATGCGGATGCGCGCGCCGGCTTCGTCGATGACGTCGATCGCCTTGTCCGGCAGGAAGCGGCCGGAGATGTAGCGGGTCGACAGCTCAACAGCCGACTTCAGCGCGTCGTCGGTGTAGGTGACGCGGTGGTGGGCCTCGTACTTGTCGCGCAGCCCCCTCAGGATCTCGACCGTCTGCTCGGGGCTTGGCGGCTCGACGGTGACGGTCTGGAAGCGGCGCTCGAGCGCGCCGTCCTTCTCGATGTACTTGCGGTATTCGTCGAGCGTGGTGGCGCCGATGCACTGCACCTCGCCGCGCGACAGCGCCGGCTTGAGCACGTTGCTGGCGTCGATCGCGCCCTCGGCGCCGCCGGCGCCGACCAGCGTGTGCAACTCGTCGATGAACAGGATGACGTCCTTGGCGCGGCGCACCTCGGTCATCACCGCCTTGATGCGCTCCTCGAACTGACCGCGGTACTTGGTGCCGGCGACCATCATCGCGAGGTCGAGCACGACGAGGCGCTTGCGGCGCAGGATCTCGGGCACGGTGCCCTTGACGATGCGTTGCGCCAGGCCTTCGACGATCGCTGTCTTGCCGACGCCAGCTTCGCCGAGCAGCACCGGGTTGTTCTTGGTGCGGCGCGACAGGATCTGCACGACGCGCTCGATCTCCTGGTCGCGGCCGATGACCGGGTCGAGCTTGCTGCCGTCGCGAGCGAGCTCGGTCAGGTCGCGGCCGAACGAGTCCAAAGCCGGGGTCTTGCTCTTGCCGCCCGACGGCGTGTTGCCGGTCGCCGGCGACGAACTCGAGGACTCACTGCGCTCGCCGCGGCCGCCGCTCGACTCGCCTGAGCTCTCGTTCTCGTCGTCGCCGCCGCTGTTGCTGCCCTCCGAGGCGCCGAGGAACTCCAGCACCTCTTCGCGGACCTCGTCGAGCTTGACGCCGAGGTTCATCAGCACCTGCGCGGCGATGCCCTCGTTCTCGCGGATCAGGCCGAGCAGCAAGTGCTCCGTCCCGATGTAGTTGTGGCTCAGCTGGCTGGCCTCTTCCAACGACAGTTCGAGCACCTTCTTGGCCCGCGGCGTGAACGGCAGCTGGCCCATGGTCACCATCGAGGGGCCGGTCTTGACGATCTTCTCGACCTCGTGGCGGATCTTCTCGAGGTCGATCGTCATGTTCTTGAGCACGTTGGCCGCGACACCGCTGCCCTCCTGGACGAGGCCAAGCAGGATGTGCTCGGTTCCGATGTACTCGTGGTTGAACTTCATCGCCTCCTGGCGGGCGAAGCTCATGACCTTCTTGGCGCGATCGGTGAAGCGGTCGAACATGCGCGTAAGTCCTCGGTGTGGCGAAGCGTCCGATCGTTAGATCGGCACGAGGGGGTATAGGATTTACATCACTTACAGTTCCAGTCCGCCGTACGTCCGCAGCCACTTTTTCGGCGTTGGAACTGCCGGAAGGAAGGGGCCTATGGAGGCAGGCTCAAGGCGGTGGCCGGCAGGGTCGGGGCGCGGTCGGTCGGGGCGCTCGGCCCGGCGCCGTCGGGCGGGCGCCCGGGCGGACGTTGGCCAGCGACCCGCTCAGCGGCTCAGGCCGAGGACCTCGCGCAGCAACTGGGCCCGGCGCTGGTCGCGCTCCTCGGGCCGCAGCAGTTCGCGGGTGTGGCGCTGCAGGTGGCCCGGCTGCGACAGCAGCAGGGCGCGGTTGACCGCCGGAATGTCGAAGCCCTCGGCCAGCCCTTCCTCACGGCCAAAGCGCAGCGCCGACAGGCAGCCGAGCGCCTCTTCGCTGGTCAGGATCTGCGCTCGCTCGATCGTGCCGAGCGCGCGCTGCACGCGGTCGAGGGTGCGGACGCGGGCCGAGCCGCGCAGCAGCGCGGTGCGCACCTCGCGCTCCCACTGCACGATGCGGCCGACGGCGAGCAGCACATCGGCCTGGATCTGCTGTTCGTCGCGGCCGAGCGTGACCTGGTTGCTGACCTGGTAGAAGTCGCCGAGCGCGCGGCTGCCTTCGCCGTACAGCCCGCGCACCGCGAGGTGGATCTTCTGCGCGGTGTTGGTGGCCTTGTCGATGTCCTCCGACCAGACGAGGCCCGGCAGGTGCAGCATCACCGACAGGCGCATGCCGGTGCCGGTGTTGGTCGGGCAGCTGGTCAGGAAGCCGAACTCCTCCGACCACGCGACCGGCAGCCGCTGCAGCAGCGCGTCGTCGAGCCGCTCGGCCCGCCGCCACGCGGCTTCGGTCTGCAGGCCCGAGGCGAACACCTGGATGCGCAGGTGGTCTTCCTCATTGATCATCACAGCGACGCTCTCGTCGGCGTCGACGGCGACGCCGCTCGGCCGCTTGCTGCCGGCGAGCTCGCGGCTGATCAGGTGGCGCTCGACGAGCACCGAGCGTTCGAGTTCGTCGATCGACTCGAGGTCGAGCAGTTGCAGCGGCTCGGGCAGGCCGCTCTGGCGCAGCCGGCCGGTGATGAAATCGTACAGTTGGCGCGACGGCGCGTCGTCGAGGCGCGGCGCAAACGGAAAGCCCTGCAGGTTGCGCGCCAATCGCACGCGCGTGCAGATGGCGATGTCGTGCTCTGGGCCGGTGGCCGCCAGCCAGGTGCCGGACTTCCACTCGGGGGACTTGTCGCCTTTGCGGGACTTGCTCACGGCGCGTGCGGGTTCGGCGGTATCAGTCGGCGGGGTCAGGTGATCAGGTGGCGGCGCCGCGTTCGAGCTTGCGCAGCTCGTCGCGCAGGCGGGCGGCTTCTTCGTAGCGTTCGCCGCGGACCGCGTCCTCGAGGCGGCGGCGCACGTCGGTCAGCGAGCGGCCGTCGATCGGCGCCGGCGGCGTGCCGATGACGGCGGGCAGACGGCCGGTGTGCAACTGCGCTTCGTGGATGCGCTGCAGCAGCGGCATCAGCTCGGCGCGGAAGGCGTCGTAGCAGCGCGGGCAGCCCAGCCGCCCCTTGCTGCGGAAGTCGACGACCGAGAGGCCGCAGCCCGGACAGCTGTCGAGGTGGGTGTGCGCGACCGCCTTGCGCGGTTGCTTCAGGCCGCCGAGCAGGTCCTCGAGGATCTCCGGCGAGAACTTCGGCGCCTTGGGCGCGCCGACGCCGAGCTGTTCGGCGCAGGCCTGACAGACATGCTGGGAGCCGGTGACGGCGCCTTCGGTCAGGTCCATGACGACGATCGTCGCGATCGCCTTTTGGCATGCGTCACAGTAGTTCATCGCAGTGTCGCGCAGTCTAGCCATCCGCCGCGCCGACCGCACGGCCGCCGACGAGCGCGTGGAACTCGAGAGCGCGGGCGCGGAAGTTCGGGTACTGGTCGAAGGAGGCGAAGCCGGGGCTCCACAGCACCGCGTCGCCGGGCGCGGCGGCGGCGAGCGCCTGCGCGAACGCCGCCGGCACGCGCGCGGCGGTCGTCGTCGGCACGCGGCCGGCGATCGCCGCGGCGAGCGGCTCGGCGGCGGCGCCGAACAGGTGGGCCGAGGCGACGTGGGGGACGACCGCGTCGGCGACGGCGCGGTAGTCGCCGTCCTTGCTCTTGCCGCCGCCGAGCCAGTGCACGCGGCCGCGCAGCGCCTGCAGCGCCGAGCGCGTCGACTCGACCTCGGTCGAGACGCCGTTGTCGTAGATGCGCACGCCGTCGCGCGTCGCCAGCAACTGCAGGCGGAACGGCAGCGGCTTGGCGGTCGCCATCGCCATGCCGATGCCGTGCGGCGTGCCGCCGACCATGCGCGCGGCGAGGCTGGCGGCCATCACGTTCTCGACCTGGAAGGCGCCGAGCAGCTGCAGCGCGTCCTCGTGCACGATGCGCGCGGCCGGACCGTCGCCGGTGCGCAGCGCGATCCAGCCGTCCAGCACGCCAGCGCCGTGCGGCCCTGGCGAGCCGGCCGCGAAGCGCAGCCGCAGCGGCGCGGCGGTGGCGTAGGCCTGCGCCACCGCGTCATCGGCGGCGTGCACGACGAAGTGCGTCGCTGCCGGACCGAGCCGGCCCTTGGCGGCGTGGTAGGCGGCGAGCGTGCCGTGGCGGTCGACGTGGTCCTTCAGCACGCGCGTGAACACGGCGCCGTGCACGCGCGCCGTCGGCGCCATGCGCTCGAGCTGGAAGCTGCTGATCTCCAGCACCGCGATCTGGTCGGACCGCCACTTCGCCTCGTCGGCGAGCAGGCTGTGGCCGATGTTGCCGCCGAGCAGCGCGTCGACGCCGCTGTGGACCAGCGCTTGGTGCAGCAGCGTCGACGTCGTCGACTTGCCGTTGGTGCCGGTGACCGCGACGACGCGGCCTGGGTAGCCGGCGAGGAACAGGTCCGCTTCCTGCGTGAGCGCGAGTCCGCGGGCGTGCGCCGCCGTCAGCAGCGGGTTCTGGTCAGGCACGCCGGGGTTGGCGACGAACAGATCAACGCCGTCGAGCAGCGCCTCGTCCTCGCGGCCGAGCTGCCAGTCGAGCCCGGGCAGGCCAGCGAGGCTGTCGCGCACCGCCTGTAGGTCGTCGCCAGCGCTCTTGTCGGCGATCCGCACGGCAAGGCCGTGCTGGGCGAGGTAGCGGACCGCTTCGCGGCCGCCGCCAAAGCGCCCGAGGCCGTGCACGAGCGCCCGCTTGCGACCGTGCAGTAGCGGGTTGCGCGAGCTCATCGGCTCGCCCTTGCGGCGCGCGCGCGCGCCGCCAGTCCGGCGAGCTCGACGTTGACGATTTCGTCCTCGCCGCGAGGATCGGGCGCAGCGGCGTCGACGCGCACCGCCGCTGTCTGGTCGGGTCGGCCGGACAGCGCGCGCACGATCAGCTCGATCGGCAGATCGAACGGGAACAGCCAAAGCGGCGCTGGCGGCGGCACCGCGACCATGCCGCGAGTCGGCCGGTTGCTCCAGTCGGCGCGGCCGTCGACGTCGCGCGGCAGCGCGTCCCAGACCGTCGTGCCGTAGTAGCGATATGGCCTCTCACCGGCGGCGGCGGCGCGGCCGTCGAGGAACAGCGGGTGGCCGCTTTGCTCGTCGAGGCGCAGCGACGGGCCGGTGCACGCGGCGAGCGCGCAGAACAAGCCGCTGAGCAGGGCTTCGGGTCGCAGGATTTGGGGCGCCATGGTGCACGGAGCCGCCCTCGCCTGACCGGCGCGGGAACCCAGTTCCTCGCGCGAGGAAACTGGCGGAGAGGGGGGGATTCGAACCCCCGGTACCGTTTCCGGTACATCACCTTAGCAAGGTGACGCAATCGGCCACTCTGCCACCTCTCCGGCGGCGGGCGAGGAGTTAACCCCCCGCCTCGGCATGGCGCAACAGTGTTTCGTGTGGCGAGGGCGGCTGGCTCGAGCCGTCGCGACCGACAGCAAGCGGCGCGGGTTGCCGTCACGCGCTCGCGGGCCGCGGTCCATGCCGACGCCGCGAACCTGGGACCAAGGCGTCGACCACTCGATACGGCAAGGTTGACCAGCAGGCGCGGCACGTCCGTCATGCTGCCGACCTGCTGGCGCTAGTTCCTGCAGCCCGGCGTCGCCGCCGGCCCCGATGGCGCCACCGCGTGGGCCGGCGACTGGCAGGGCCGCGGGCGTCGCTTCGCCGTCGGCGGCAAGCGGAAGGCCTTGCCGACGGCCGCGCCGCTGCCGGCGCGGCCGTGAGCGGGCGGTCCGTCAGCCGCCGAGCACGCGCCAGAGGAACTCGAAGCTGAGCGCGCTCATGAACGCCGCCTGCTTGTTGTCCGCCGCGCCGCCGTGGCCGCCCTCGATGTTCTCGTAGTAGAGGACGTCGTGGCCCTGCTCCTGCATGCGCGCGAACATCTTGCGCGCGTGGCCGGGGTGCACGCGGTCGTCGCGCGTCGAGGTGGTGAACAGCACGCGCGGGTACTTCACCCCCGGCCTGACGTTCTGGTACGGCGACCAGCGCTGCAGATACGCCCACTCCGTGGGCACGTCCGGGTTGCCGTACTCGCCCATCCAGGACGCGCCGGCGAGGAGCTTGTGGTAGCGCTTCATGTCGAGCAGCGGCACCTGGCAGACGACGGCGGCGAACAACTCGGGGTAGAGCGTCGTCATGTTGCCCATCAGCAGGCCGCCGTTGCTGCCGCCCTGGATGCCGAGCTTCTGCGGCGACGTGATCTTCTGCGCGATCAGATCGCGCGCGACCGCGGCGAAGTCCTCGTAGCACTTCATGCGGTTCTGCTTGAGCGCCGCCTGGTGCCAGCGCGGGCCGTATTCGCCGCCGCCGCGGATGTTGGCGACCGCGTACACGCCGCCCTGCTGCAGCCACGACGCGCCGACCGAGGCGCCGTAGCCCGGCGTCAGCGACACCTCGAAGCCGCCGTAGCCGTACAGCAGCGTCGGGTTGCCGCCGTCGCGCGCGAGGTCGTGGCGCGCGACGAGGAAGTACGGGATGCGCGTGCCGTCGGCCGAGGTGGCGAAGCGCTGCTCGACGCGCAGGCCGCTGGCGTCGAAGAACTTCGGCAGGCTCTTCCACTGCGCCGCCGCGCCCTTGCCGACCGTGCCCTGCCAGAGGCTGGTGGGCGTCAGGTAGTCGGTGATCGTCAGCCAGTAGTCGTCGCCGTCCTCGTCGTCGACCGGCGTCGCGCTCACCGCGCCGAACTCCGGCAGCCCGGGCAGCGGCGCGCTGGACCACTTGCCGTCGGCGAACGTCCACGCGGTGACGCGCGACTTGACGTCCTCCAGCGTGCTGACGAGCAGGTGGCTCTTCGTGCCCGACCAGCCGCTCAGCGACGTCGTCGGGCTCGGCGCGAACAGCACGTCGAAGGCGCGCTTGCCGGCGACGAAGTCGTCGAACCGGCAGGCGAGCAGCGAGCCGCCCTTGAAGGTGGCGCCGCCGACCGTCCAGTCGTCGCGCAGCTCGATCAGCAGCCACTCGCGGTGCACGCCGGCGTTGGCGCTGTCGGGCTTGGCGAGCTTCGTCGCCACGCCGTCGCGCAGCCAGTGCAGTTCGTTGGTGTAGAACGTCAGCCCGCGGAAGACGAAGTCGCGCTCGAAGCCCTTGGTCTGGTCGCGGAAGGCGAAGCAGTAGATCTCGTCGGGCTTGCCCTCGCCGACGACGGTCGCCTGCGCCAGCTCTGTGCCGCGCTGCCAGCGCTTGACGATGCGCGGGTAGCCGGAAGTCGTCAGCGAACCCGGACCGAAGTCGGTGGCGACGAAGATCGCGTCGCGCCCGTGCCAGCCGACCGTGCTCTTCGCCTCGGGCAGCGTGAAGCCGTCGGCGACGAACTGCTTCGTGGTCACGTCGAACTCGCGCACCACGGTGGCGTCGGCGCCGCCGCGTGAGAGCGACAGCAGCACGCGGTCGCGGTCGGGCAGCAGCCAGCTCGCGCCCTTCCACACCCAGTTCTCGCCTTCCTGCTTGCCGAGCGCGTCGAGGTCGAGCACGACCTCCCAGGCCGGCTGGTCCTTGCGGTACTCGTCGGCGGTGGTGCGCCGCCACAACCCGCGCGGGTTGTGCGCGTCCTGCCACAGGTTGTAGAGGTGCGGGCCCTGCTTGCCGACGTAGGGGATGCGTTCCTTGCTGTCGAGGATCGCCAGGATGCGCGCCTGCGTCTTGGCGAACGACGGCGACCCGGTCAGCTGCTTCGTGCTGACCTCGTTCTGCGCGCGCACCCAGGCGAGCGCTCGGTCGCCGCCGACGTCTTCGAGCCACAGGTACGGGTCGTCGGCGCTCGCTGGCGCAGCAACTTGCGGGTCGGTCATCGGCGTGCAGGCAAAGGGGAGAACGGCGAAGGTCGCGGCGAGCAGGCGCCGCAGGATCGGGGTCGGGTTCATGGCCACACCGCGACGGTAGCGCGCCGCCGACGGTGGCCGCAATGTGCAGGACGAGACGCGAGCAAAGCCGCGCACGCTCCGGTACAGTGCGCCGCGCGGTTAGGGCATGCTGCGGATTCCCATCGAAGCAGCGCCGGCGTTGTCGACGCCGGCGTGGGTCGACGTCGACCTCGACGCCGTCGCGCACAACGTGCGTGCGTTCCGTCGTCTGCTGCCTGCGGGCTGCCGCCTGATCGCCGTCGTCAAGGCCAACGCCTATGGCCACGGCATAGTCGCCTGCGCGCGCACGGCGCTGCAGCACGGCGCTTCGGAGCTCGCGGTCGCCAACGTGCACGAAGGCGCGCAATTGCGCGACGCCGGCGTCATCGCGCCGATCCTCATTGCCGGCCCGACGGCGCCGGCCGAAGCGGGGCTCGTCGTGCAGCATGGCCTGACGGCGACGGTTGCGACCGTTGAACTGGCGCACGCGCTGGCGGCGGCGACGCGGCGCTACCTGCCGGTGCATGTCGAGGTCGACACCGGCATGGGCCGGCACGGTGTCGCGCCGCACGCGCTCAACCCATTCGTCGAGCGCCTTGTGCAGCGCGGCAAGCTGGCGGTCGCCGGCGTCTACACGCACTTCGCCGCCACGACGGTCGAACAGACGGCGGCGATGCAGGCGCAACTGGCTGCGTTCCACGCCGCCGTCGACGGCTGCCGGGCGCTGCGCGGCGCGCGGCGGCACGTCAGCAACACGCTCGGCACGCTCGCCGTGCCGCAGGCGCGGCTCGAGGCCGTGCGCGTCGGTGGCGGCCTGTACGGCTTCGATCCGTTCCACGGCGCGCGCGTGCGCGGCCCACTCGACCTGCGCCCGGCGCTGGCGCTGAAGGCGCGGCTCGTCGGCCTGCGCGATCTGCCGACCGGCGCGCCGGTCGGCTACGGCAGCGCGTTCACCTGCGCGCGGCCGAGCCGCGTGGGTCTCGTGCCGCTCGGCTACGCCGACGGCCTGCCGCGCGCGCGGTGGGCCGACGCGCCGGTGCTGGTTCGCGGCGTGCGCGCGCCGATCGTCGGCGCGGTCAGCATGAACCAGACCGTCGTCGACGTGACCGACGTGCCGGGCGCCGCGCTCGGCGACGAGGTCGTGTGGCTCGGCGCGCAGGGCGGCGAGCGCATCGTCGCCGAGGAGCGCGTCGAGCCGGGTGGTTCGGCCTATGAAGTGACGACGCTGCTGCGCGCGTCGCTGCCGCGGCGCTATCTGGCGGCGGCCGGCGCGAACGAGGCGCGCGAGGGCCGCAGCGGGCGCGGCGCGGCGATGGGCGACGGCGCCGCCGCTGCGGGCGGCTGAGCGGCGCATTCGCTCCACGCTGGCAGTCCGCCGCCGAGGGAAACGTCCCGCACGGCCCGCGAAGGTGGAACCCACCAGGCGCCCCGGGCACAAGAAGCTGCACGCTTATGGCTGCTTCCTTCCGGACCTGACCAGGTTCACGCCGCCCCCTTGCTCGGGACCCGGCGGACCCCACCTTCGCGAACCGTGCGAGAACTGGCGGAGAGGGGGGGATTCGAACCCCCGGCAACCTTGTGGGCTGCACTCGCTTTCCAAGCGAGCTCCTTAAGCCGCTCGGTCACCTCTCCACGCAGCCGCTTGCTCGCGCCGGACCGGGGTCCGAGGCGCCTGGGCGGAGAATGGGCGGGACGTTGTAGCGAGCTCGCCGCGCGCGTACAATCGGCGAGCCGATTCGTTGCCGTCGGCATCGCCGCGCCGCCCGCGCGCGGCAGCTCGCCATGCGAACGATCGTGCTGTCCTGCGTGTGCGCGTCGGCCGTGGCCGTGGCGCCGGTCTGCGCCCAGGCGGTCCTGACCGTCGGTCCTGGCGCCTTCGCGTCGATCCCGGCGGCGCTGGCCGTCGCGTCGCCGGGGGCCGTCGTCGCGATCGCACCCGGCACGTACCCGGCGTTCGCGTGCAGCGTCGGCGTGACGCTGCGGCCGACCGGCCCGGGCGCTGTGGTCATCGACCTCGTCAGCGGCAACCCGTTTCCGCCCGTCGGCACGCCGATGCAGTTCGCCGCGCCCGCCGGGCAGACGATCCACATCGTCGGCCTGACGTTCCAGTTCCCCGCCGCGGGGACGTTCGCCAGCGCGCATCCGGAGCTCTTCGTCGCGTCCGACGCGGTGTTCGAAGACTGCACGATCGCCGCGTCGCAGGGCTTCGCCAACGGCAGCCTGCGCGTCGGCTCGGGGGCCGTCGTGCACCTGCAGAACGTCACGTCGCAGGGGCCGACGCTGCGCGTCGAGGGGCGCGCGACCGCGAGCCAGTGCGCGTTCACCGGTGCGTGGGTGCTCGGCTTCCCGCTGGCGGCGGCGTGGGTCACCGGGTCGCTGCACGCTAGCCACAGTGTGTTCCTCGGCGGATCGAGCAGCACGCAAGCCGGCGGCGCTGGCGTCGACGTGTCGGCCGCGGGCCAGTTGTTCGCGACCGACGGCACGATCGAGCGCGGTGCTGGCATCGGCGCGTCGTGCGCGGTCGGTGGCGCCGGCGTGGCGCGGCTCGTGCGCATCGCTTCGAACACGCCGGCATGCCTGCCGGCGCCAGCGCCGTCGGGCCTCGGCGCGCAGCGCGCGGGCCCGGTGGTCCGCGGCGGCACGTTCGCCGTCGGCTACCGCGCCGGACCGATCGTGCCCGTCGGCGTGCACCTCAGCCACGCGATCGCGTCGACGCCGTTGCCGTTCACGTCGCAGCCGTGGGGCGCGCCGCTCGGCGGCTCGTTCGAGGTCGCGTTCGGGCTGACCGACGCCAGCGGCCAGGCGACGTTCGCGTTCGCCATCCCCAACCTCGCCGCGCTCGTCGGCTTGCCGGTGTGGCTGCACGGCTGGTCGGGTTGGGCGTTCCCGCTCGAGGTCGCGCCACCGGTCGGCGGCCTGGTGCGCTGACGGCGGGCCCTTGCGGCTTCCCCGCCGCCCCGCGCGCCGGCACACTCCGTCCCATGGCGGCAGCGCGCGACAAGGAACAGCCCGGCGACGCGACCTACCAGGTCGTCGCGCGCCGGTTCCGGCCGACCTCGTTCCAGCAGATGGTCGGCCAGGACGAGGTCCTGCAGTCGCTGCGCGTGGCGCTGCAGCAGGGCCGCGTGCCGCACGCGTTCCTGTTCTCCGGCAGCCGCGGCGTCGGCAAGACGACCTCGGCGCGCATCCTGGCGCGCTGCCTCAACTGTGCGAAGGGCCCGACGCCGGAGCCGTGCGGCACGTGCGCGACCTGCGTCTCGATCCTCGATGGCAGCAACCCCGACGTGCTCGAGATCGACGCCGCCAGCAACAATCTCGTCGACGATGTGCGGCGGCTGCGCGAGACGGTCGGCTTCGCGACCATGCAGTCGCGCTATCGCGTCGTCATCCTCGACGAGGCGCACATGATGACGAAGAACGCGTTCAACGCGTTCTTGAAGACGCTGGAGGAACCGCCGCCCGGCGTGGTGTTCGTGCTGGCGACCACCGAGCTGCACAAGGTGCCCGACACGATCCGCTCGCGCTGCCAGGTGCTGCTGTTCAAGCGCGTCGGCGAGGACGACCTCAAGCGGCGGCTCGGCGCGATCGCCGCCGCCGAGAAGGTGGCGGTGCCCGACGACGTGCTCGCCGAGATCGCCATGTCGGTGCGCGGCGGCGTGCGCGACGCCGAGACGGCGCTCGAACGCGTGCTGCCGCTGGCGCGCGAACTCGGCGCGAAGTTCGACCTCGCCGCCTACCGCGCGCTGGTCGCGCGCGTCGGCCTCGACGCGGTCGTCGAAGTGGTCGAACGCCTGCTCGCCGGCGACGCCAAGGCCGGCGTGCACTTCGCCCGCACGCTGCAGGAGCAGGGCGCCGACGAACGCGAGGCGCTCGGCGAGATCGTCGAGGCGCTGCGCTGGCTGCTGCTGCTCCGCATCGACGGCGCCGACACCGGGCTCGTGCCGGTCTCCGGCGCGCTGCGCGAACGGCTGCAGGCGATGGCCGCGGCGACCGACGACAAGCGGCTCGACGCGATGGTGGGCGCTGGCCTGCTCGGCCGCGAGCGGCTGCGCCGGCTCGAAGACCGTGGCGTCGTGTTCGAGGTCGCGATGGTGCGCATGGCCGAAGCCGGCGCGCTGCCATCGCTCGGCGACCTCGTCGCCGAGCTGCGCGCCGGCGGCGTCGCCGCGCCGGCCACCGCGCCAAAGCCGCTGTCCGGCGCCGGCGCGCGCCCGCCGGCCGGCGGGCCACCGGCGTCCGCACGCGCCGCCGCGCCGTCGTCGCCGAAGCCGGGCGCGCCGCTGCCGCCGGCCGCTGCCGGCGACCTCAAGGGCCGCGTGCTCGGAGCGCTCAAGGACAAGCCGCTGCTCGCCGGCACGCTGGAGCAGTGCGCGTTCCAGGGGCCGGACGCCGACGGTCGCGTCGTCGTCACGCTGCAGACCGAGCGCAAGATGTACCACGACCGCTTGGCGTCGACGGCGGTCCAGCAGGACCTCGTGCGCGCCATGCAGGACGCCGCCGGCCGGCCGCTGAAGGTCGAGTGGCGGCTGCCGACGCATGGCAACGGCGGCGTCGCTGCGCCGTCGCCGAAGGTCGATCCGGGCGACGCCACCAAGCGCGTGATGGGCGCCTTCAAGGGTCGCGTCGTGCAGGTCAACCCCGAGGATCGTGCGGCGAAGCCGAAGGACCCGGAGGCGCCGGCGAACGACGGCGGCAGCGATGCGCCGCCATGGGACGGCGGCGGCAACCTGCAGGAGTGAGCGCCGCGGGGCTGGCGGCGTGATTCGCCAACCGTTGCTCCCCGCGTAGCGCCGGCGACCCAGCGCCTGCTGCGGCGGCGTGTGGAACGTCCATGGAGCCGGCGCCGCGGGGCTGGCGGCGTGATTCGCCAACCGTTGCTCCCCGCGTAGCGCCGGCGACCCAGCGCCTGCTGCGGCGGCGTGTGGAACGTCCATGGAGCCGGCGCCGCGGGGCTGGCGGCGTGATTCGCCAACCGTTGCTCCCCGCGTAGCGCCGGCGACCCAGCAATCAGTTCAGGCCGATGACCTGCACGATTGCGTTGCTCGACGACGTGATCAGGTCGGCTGCGCCGAACAGGCCGCCGAGCGTGACGAACTGCGCGTGGATCGTCGTGCCGGAGAAGCCTGGCGGAACGGCCAGTGGCACGGTGCCGACCGCGGTCGACGCCGGCAGCACGAAGAGCTCCCACAGCGTCGCGCCGGTCGTCGTGCTGAGCATGCAGCCCGGCGCGGTGATCGTCGGGATCTGCAGGCCGGGGCGGCTCGACGCGAGGTCGATCAACTGCGCGCCGAGGAGCGTGCCGGCCGGCACGTTCGTCGCGTTCCACGTTGCGGTCTGGCCGGGGTAGAGGCGGCCACCGTACTGCGCGCCGCCGGCGTTCGGCGTGGTCAGCGCGACCTGCCCGATGTTGCCGACGCCGCCCTCGGGTTGCGTGCTGAACGGCGCCTCGAGCGACAGGTCGCGGTTCTGTGGATCGGCGGCGTTGACGCCGGCGAGGCCGCCGATGCGTCCTGGCGAGAAGCCGACCATCGCGGCGTAGCAGTTGACGGTCACCGTCGACGCGCCGACGTAGGTCGGCGTGCTGCCGTAGCGGTACTGCACGAGGCCGTTCTCGAAGAGGACCATCTGGAGGGTCCAGCGCGCATGCCCGTTGACGCCCGTGCCGCCGACGATGTTGAACGGCGCGACGTCGAGCCAGGTGACGTAGCAGATGTTGTTGCCAGCGCCGCCGGTCGAGTCGACCAGCACGTGCAGGCCGGCGTTCGGGTTGAGGCCGACGTTGCGCTGCATGTTGAGGTCGCTCCAGAGGATCGCCAGACGCCCGCCGCTGTAGAGCGGCGCGGTAGTGCCGGTGACCGGATCGCCGAGCAGGCGCGCGGCCACGGCGGCGAAGGCGCTGTCGGTCATCGCGCCATCCAGCCACACGAAGCCGTTCGTGCTCGGCACGATCGTCGTCGTCGCGCCGCCCGGGAACGGGAAGCTGAAGCCGAGCGGGAAGTTGACGACGCCGTCGTCGAGGATGGAGTTCGGCGAGACGTTGACCTTGGTCAGGTCCGGAGCGGGGGCGCCGGAGGTGATGGTGTAGGTCGTCGGAGCGGAGCTGTTGTCCGGGATCAGCGTCAGGCCAGCGCCGAGGTCGAACCGCTGGCCGTTGACGAAGCCCTGGTAGAAGCTCGACGCGCTGCCGCCGCAGGCGCCGCCGTAGAATTCGTTGCTCGCCGCGACCACCGTCGTGTAGCCGCCCGGCCCGAGGAACTCGACGCCGATCACCAGCGGGTTGGCGTTGAGCGTGCCGGTCGCAGCGCCCGCAGCCGTCGCTGTCAGGCCCTGGCCGCGGATCTGCGCCAGCGTGCCGGTGGTGTTCTGCATGGCGATGAGGCCGAGCGGCGGCGCGTTGGCCGGCGCCGTCGGGACGTTGACGTCGATCAGCAGGTTGGGCTCGGCGCCGAGCGGGTTGAACTGCGCGACGATGCCCATCGCGACGAGGTCGAGTTCGATGTTCCAGTTGTTGGGCATCGTGCCGGCCGCCGGCGCGACGGTGACGTTGGTCGTGCCGACTGCGCCCATCGTCGTCGTGCTCGGCGCGGCGGGCGCGAGGTTGGCCGCGAACGTCGTGCTCAGTGCGCCGGCGGCGAGCGTCGTCGAGCCGACCTGCACGGTGACGCCGTTGTAGACCTGGCCGCCGAGGTTGGTCTCCGCGTCCTCGCCGCGGAACTTGATCTTGGTGATCGTGATCGGGCCGGTGACGCCCGAGTTGCCGGTGAAGTGGCTGCCGTTGTAGACGATCTGGAAGCGGCTGGGACCGGCGGCGCGCCACCAGACGCCGGAGCCGGTGTTGCCGAGTTGGCTAGGGTTCTCCGACAGGTAGTGGTTGTCGGGCAGCGTCAACTGCTGGGTCTGCGCGACGAGGCCGCTGGCGGCGAGCGCCAGCGCGAAGGCGACGAGGGGGTGGGAGTGGGGCATGGCGATTGGCGCGATCGGGAATGGCCGCGGCAACCATGCGGCGGCAGCACCGCACGTTAGCCGATCCCGCTGGCGCCGGCAGGGGCGGTGCGCCCATCGGCGGCGGCGTCCCGGCGCCTTATTCGGGCCGGCGAATCCGACGTCGTGTATTGACCATCCCGTCGGGCACAGAGCACCATTGGATCGCGGACTCGGAGGTACCCATGCGCCACCAACTCAGTGCTCTGCTTGCCCTCACCGTCACATCGGCCGCGGTGGCCCAGTCGTTGGTGAACTACGAGAGCGGCCCGATCCACCCGATGCGGATGTCGCCTGATGGCACGCGGCTGTTCGTCGCCGACACGGTCGGCGGCCGCCTGGGCGTGTTCGACCTGCGCGACCCGACGCAGCCGTTCCTGCTGGCCGAGATCCCGGTCGGCATGGACCCGGTGTCGGTGCAGCCGCGCACGCGCGACGAGGTGTGGGTGACCAACCTGCTGTCGGACAGCGTCAGCATCGTCAGCATCCCCGAGCGCCGCGTGATCGACACGCTGCGCGTCGTCGACGAGCCGAGCGACGTCGTGTTCGCCGCCGGCAAGGCCTTCGTCAGCGCGGCGACGACTGACCAGATCCAGGTGTTCGACGCGACGACGCGCGCCAGCCTCGGCACGGTCCCGATCTTCGGCAAGGACCCGCGCGCGCTCGCGGTCAGCCCCGACGGCACGCGCGTTTACGCCGTGGTGCACCGTTCCGGCAACGGCACGACGATCCTGCCGTTCGGCGTGCAGGCGCCGCCGGCGCCGACCAACCCGTTGCTGCCGGCGGCGCCGGCGCAGGGCATCATCGTGCGCGCCAACGACCCGGCGTGGGCGAGCCAGATCCCGTACACGCTGCCGGACAACGACGTCGCGCAGATCAACACGGCGACGCTGGCGGTGACGCGCTACTTCCCCGGCGTCGGCACGACCAACACCGCGATCGCGGTGCACCCGACGAGCGGCGACCTGTGGGTGACCAACATCGAGGCGCGCAACCTCGTGCGCTTCGAGCCCAATCTGCGCGGCCACACCGTCGACAGCCGGGTGACGAAGATCACCACCGGCGCCACGCCGGTGGTCACGCCGATCGACCTCAACCCGGGCGTCAACTACAGCCAGTTGCCGAACACGGCGGCGATGGGCACGGCGCTGGCCGAGCCGTTCGGCGTCGCCATCGACGCGACGGCGGGCCTCGTCTACGTCGCCGCGCACGGCACCGACCGCATCGGCGTGCTCAACCTCGCCGGCGCCGTGCAGGCGCGCATCGAGATCGGCGTCACGCCGGGCAGCACGGTCAACACGCGGCAGAAGCGCGGCCCGCGGGCGCTGGCGCTGCACCCGAGCCAGCCGCGGCTGTACGTGCTCAACCGGCTGACCGACACGCTGAGCGTCGTCGACACCGGCACGCGCACGGTGCTGTCCGAGCGGCCGATCGCGACGTTCGACCCGATGCCGCTGGCGACGCGCGAGGGCCGCAAGTTCCTCTACGACGCCAAGCTGTCGGGCAACGGCACCATGTCGTGCGCGTCCTGCCACATCGACGGCGACATCGACGGCATCGCCTGGGACCTCGGCGACCCGAACGGCGTGATGGAGGCGGCGCCGGCCAACCAGCCGCTGCCGTTCATCGGCCTCGTGCCGTTCCACCCGATGAAGGGTCCGATGACCACGCAGACGCTGCGCGGCATGCAGGGCACCGGCCTGCTGCACTGGCGCGGCGACAAGGCCAACTTCCAGGCGTTCAACGGCGCGTTCGCGTCGCTGATGGGCGGCGCGCTGCTGCCGGCGGCGGACATAACCAGCTACACGCAGTTCGCGATGGCGATCAAGCACCCGCCGAACCCCAACCAGCTGCTCGACCGCACGCGCCGCACGGCGCCGGCCGGCAACAACGAGGAAGCGGGGTTCGTCGCCTACAACCAGCCGACGTCCGCGCTGCTCAGCTGCAACACCTGCCACGCGCTGCCGAGCGGCACCAACGGCTTCGTCATCAACGCCAACATCCTGCAGGAGCCGCAGCAGATGAAGGTGCCGCAGCTGCGCAACATGTACCGCAAGGGCGGCTTCAACCGCACGGCGGGCCCGCAGAAGAGCGGCTTCGGCTTCGTGCACGACGGTTCGCTCGACACCCTGACGAACTTCTTCGCGCAGCCGGTGTTCAACCCGTGGCCGGCGGCCACGAAGGACGACATCGTCACCTTCCTCAACGTGTTCGACACTGGCACGGCGCCGCTGGTCGGCTACCAGTTCCAGCTGACGCAGGCCAACGCGGCGGCGGCGGCGACGACGAACGCCTTCGCGCTGACCACGACGCGCGCGGCGGCCGGTGACTGCGAAGTCACCGCGCACGGCCGCGTCGATGGCCGCATGGTCGGCCTGCTGTACGACGCGATCGCGGCGACGTGGCGCGCGGACGCCGCCGGCGTCGGGCCGTTCACGCAGGCGCAGCTGGTCAGCAAGGCGCAGGCCGGCAACGCCGCGCTGGCGTTCACCTGCGTGACGCCGGGCCAGGGCAACCGCGTCGCGCTCGACCGCGACGGCGACGGCACGCTGAACGGCGACGAAGGCCTGCTGGCCTACGGCGCTGCGAGTCCGGGCTGCGCTGGCCCGTCGACGCTGGGTGGCAACAGCGAGCCGAAGGTCGGCAACGCCGCGTACGGCTTCGTCATGGGCAACGCGCAGGCCAGCACGGTCGGCGTGATGGCGCTGGCGCTCGGCCAGTCGTCGCTGCCGGTGATCGGCATCAATGTGCTGGTCGACCCGGCGACGGCGGTGACGCTCGGCATCACGGCCGACGGCTTCGGCCAAGGCGTGATGCCGTGGAGCATCCCGCCGAGCGCGTCGAACGTCGGCCTGCAGATCTTCACGCAGGCGCTGTGGCTCGACCTGTGCGGCAGCCAGCTGTGGGCGAGCAGCCCCGGCTTGCGCGTGACGATCCGGCCGTGAACGGCGGATGCCGCGCTGGCGCTGGCCGCGCGGCGCCGCAGTGATCGCGCGGCGGCGTCGCGACGGAAGCGCAGCGGCCGGTGGCGGGGGCGGCCCCGCGCCGGCATGATCGCCGCCGAGGTACACACGACATGGGACCCGGATTCGGCGACATGCAGAGCCTGCTCAAGCAGGCGCAGGACATGCAGCGGCGCATGGCCGACGCGACGCGCTCGCTCGGCGAGCGCGTCCTGGAGGGCTCGGCCGGCGGCGGCGCCGTCAAGGCCTACGTCAACGGCAACCAGGAACTGCAGGCGGTCAAGATCCAGAAGGCCGCCGTCGATCCGGGTGATGTCGACTCGCTGGAGGACCTCGTCACCGCCGCCGTTCGGCAGGCGCTGCAGGCGGCCAAGGAACTGCGCGAACGCGAGATGGGCAAGGTCACTGGCGGCCTCAATCTACCGGGCCTGGGCCTCTGACCGCGGCTCGCCCGCCCACACAGAGATGGCGCACCGCGACCGCACGATCGAGGCGCTGATCACGCGCCTCAACCGCCTGCCCGGCGTCGGCCCGAAGACCGCCGAGCGGTTGGCGTACCACTTGCTGCGCGTCGAGGCCGATGAGGCCCTGCAGCTAGCGAAGGCGATCGAGGAAGTGCGCGCGGCAGTCAAGTCGTGCAGCCAGTGCGGTCAGCTCGACGCCTGCGATCCGTGCAGCATCTGCAGCGACCCGGCGCGCGATCGGAGCATGCTGCTCGTCGTCGAGGATCCGCGCGAGGTCGCGCGTTTCGAGGACGTCGGCTATCAGGGTCTCTACCACGTGCTGCAGGGGCGCCTGTCGCAGCTCGAGGGCGTGCGGCCTGAGGACCTGACGGTGGCCTTGCTGCTGCAGCGGGCCCGTTCCGGCACGTTCGCCGAGATCTGCCTCGCGACCAATCCGGACCTCGAAGGCGAAGGCACCGCGCGCGTGCTCGCCGAGCAGCTCGCCGGCACCGGCGTGAAGGTCACGCGGCTCGCGCGCGGCCTGCCGGCCGGCGGGTCGATCGCGCAGGTCTCGGCCTCGATCCTCGCCGACGCGATTGAGGGCCGGCGCCCGCTGTCGTGACGCCGGTTCGCGAGCCGCTGCCGATCGACGACGCGCTGCCCGCCGTGCTGGCGGCGTTCCGGCGTGCGACCGCCGTGCTGCTGATGGCGCCGCCGGGCTCGGGCAAGACCACGCGCGTGCCGCCGGCGCTGCTCGACGCGCTCGGCGAGCGCGGCGGCCAGGTCGTCGTGCTCGAGCCGCGCCGGCTCGCCGCGCGCGCCGCCGCCGTGCGCGTGGCGCAGGAGACCGGCACGGCGCTCGGCGACCTCGTCGGCTACCAAGTGCGCGGCGACAGCAAGGTGTCCGGCCGCACGCGCGTGCGCTTCGTCACCGAGGGCGTGCTGGTGCGCCAGCTGGTGCAGGATCCGTTCCTGGAGGGCGTCGCCGCGGTCTGTCTCGACGAGTTCCACGAACGCCACCTCGAAGGCGACCTGGCGCTGGCGATGCTCGCCGAGGCGCGCGCCACCGTGCGCCAGGATCTGAAGCTCTGCGTGATGTCGGCGACGCTCGATCCTGCGCCGCTGCGCGCGTTCCTCGCCGGCGCCGAGGTGGTGGAGGCCGACGGCCGGTTGCACCCGGTGCGCGTCGAGCGGTTGGAGCGCAGCGCGCCCGATGCGCTCGAGGTCACCGTGCGCAACCTGGTCGAGAAGGCGCTCGACGAGACCCCCGGCGACGTGCTGGTGTTCCTGCCGGGCGCCGGCGAGATCGCTCGCTGCGAGGACGCGCTCGCCAACCTCGCGCGCAGGCGCGATGTGCTGGTGTTGCCGCTGCACGGCCGCCTCGAGCCCGCCGACCAGGACTTCGCCATCCGGCCACAGCGCCAGCGCAAGGTCGTGCTGTCGACCAACGTCGCTGAAAGCTCGCTGACCATCGCCGGTGTCACCGCCGTCGTCGACACCGGGCTTGCGCGCGAGCTGCGCTTCGACCGCGGCCGCGGCGTCGACGTGCTGCAGCTCGAACGCATCAGCCTCGCGTCGGCGACGCAGCGCGCCGGCCGCGCTGGCCGCACCGGCCCAGGCGTCTGCTATCGCGCGTGGACCGCGCCCGAGGAACGTGGCATGCCGGCGCGCGCGCTGCCCGACGTGCAGCGCATCGACCTGTGCGGGCCAGCGCTGCTGGTGCGCGCCTTCGCCGGCCGCGATCCGCGGCAGTTCGGCTGGTTCGAGGCGCCGCCGGCCGACGCGCTCGCCGCCGCCGACAATTTGCTGCGCGAACTCGGCGCCATCGATGCCGCCAGCGGCGCGTTGACGCGGTTCGGCCAGGCGCTGCTGGCGCTGCCGCTGCATCCGCGCCTTGGCGCCGTCGTGCTCGCCGGCCGCGAACTCGGCTGTGCTGTCGCCGCCGCGACCGCGGCGACGCTGCTCGCCGACGTCGACCAGCTCGGCCGCGGCGACGGCGCCGACTTGCACGTCGCGGTCGACGCCTTCCTGCTGGCCGAGGAGCGCGGTTTTTCCGAGCACCTCTGCCGCGAGGTCGGCCTCTCGGCGTGGCAGGCGCGCACCGTCAAGACGGCGCGCGACCGCCTGCTCGCCGGCCGCCGCGACGACGGCCGGGACACGACGTCGCTCGGCCGCTGCCTGCTCGCCGGCTTCCCCGATCGCGTCGCCGTGCGCAGCGAGGGCGGCGAACCCCGCACGGCGACGATGGTCGGCGGTCGCGGGCTCGTGCTGCCTGCCGCGGCCGACGGCCAGGAACTAGTGGTGGCGTTGCGGCTGCACGAAGCCGGCCGCCAGCAGCGGTCGAAGGTCGTGCTGTTCGCCGGACTCGCGCCCGCCGACCTGCAGGCCGCCGCCGGCGCGCTCGCCACCGTCGTCGTCGCCGAACTCGACGAAGCCAACGGTCGTGTTGTCGCCGTGCGCGAGCAGCGCTATCGCGACCTGCCGCTGCGCTCGGCGCGCGGCGGCGAGCTGCCGGCGGGCGCGGCCGCCGAGAAGCTGCTGCCCGTGTTCGCGCGCGATCCGTGGCGTTGGCTCGGCGAACAGAAGGACCTGCGCCGCTTGCTGGCGCGCTTGCGTTGGCTCGCCGTGCGCCAGCCGGACCTCGCGCTACCGCCGTTCGACGACGCCGCCGTCGCCGCGGCGGCGCTGCAACTGCTCGGCGATCGCACGGACCTGCGCGCGCTGCGCGACGCCCAGGTCGGTGAACTGCTGTTGGCGCAACTGACGTCGCCGCAGCGACGCGCGCTGCACCAGGGCGCGCCCGATCGCATCGAGCTGCCGTCGGGCCGGGACGCCATCGTCGACTACGACGCGCCGGCCGGACCGACGATCGCCGCCCGACTGCAGGAGTTCTTCGGCTTGCGCGCGGTCGGCGCTCTCGCCGGCGGCCGTGTGCCGGTGGTGCTCGAACTGCTGGCGCCGAACCATCGGCCAGTGCAGGTGACCACCGACCTGCCGAGCTTCTGGGCCAACGTCTATCCGCAGGTGCGCCGCGAACTGTCGCGGCGCTACCCGCGCCACAGCTGGCCCGAAGACCCGCTGGCGGCCAATCCGGAAGCGCGGCCGCAGCGCCGTCGGCCGAGCTGACGGCGTCGGCTCGGGTCGCTCCGGGGCCGCTCGCTGACTGCCGGCGCGCGGTCTGCCCGCGGACGGCTGGCGTGGCGCCAGCCGCGCACCGATGCGGTCGCCCGGACTGCCGCCGTCGCCGCCGCTTGCGCTGGCTGTGTCGATTTCCGCGACACCGTCGCCCCCGGCTCAAGCTCGCTGCCGCGAACGGCCGAAATCCCGCTGGGAGCGACTGTTCGACATGTCCCTCGAATTCCGACTTGGCCAGCGACAGGAGCAGCGCCTAGCGCTGCTGCCGCAGATGCTGCAGTCGATCGAGGTGCTGCAACTCGCCACGGCCGAACTGCTGGCGAAGGTCGAGGCCGAACTGCAGCAGAACGAGACGCTCGAAGCATTGCCGCCCGCCGCGGTCGAACCGCCGCCGGTTGTGCCGCCGCGCGCCGCGGCCGATGACGAGCGCTTCGACTGGCGCCGCGGCGGCGCCGCCGATGGCGAGGACGGCAAGTCGGCGTTCCTGGCCAACGTGCCGGCGCGGGCGGAGACGCTGCACGATGCCGTGCGCGGCCAGCTCGCCTTCCGCGGCGTGCCGGCGCTGCTCGCTGACGCCGTCGCGATGCTGGTCGACCACCTCGACGAGCGCGGCCTGCTGCCGGCGACCGACGACGAACTCGCCGCGCGCCTCGACCTGCCCGTGGACCTGATCGCGCAAGCGCGCGCGCAACTGCAGCAACTTGAGCCGCGCGGCCTCGGCGCGCCGGATCCCGTGGCCGCGATGCTGCTGCAAGCGCACGCCGACCCGGACCTGCCGACCATCGAGCGCATCCTGCGCGAGCACCTCGCCGACCTCGCGCGCAACAAGGTGCCCGACGTCGCGCGTGCGCTGGCGCTCTCGGTCGACGAACTCGACGACTTGCTTGCCCGCATCCGCGTGCTCAACCCGCGCCCGGCCGCCGGCTTCGCCGACGCCGCCGCGCCCGGGCTGCACGCCGATGCCTACGCATGGTTGCACGACGGCGAGGTCCACGTCGCGCTCGACGACGCGTCGTTGCCCGACCTACAGGTCAACGCCGAGTACGCGGCGTTGGCGCGGGCCAAGGCCACGGCGCCCGAGGTGCGCGCGTACCTGCGGCCGAAGCTGCGCTCGGCGCGTGACCTGATCGAGGCGGTGGCGCAGCGGCAGGCGACGCTGCTGCGCGTCATCGACGCGATCATGCGCGAACAGCGTGGCTTCCTGCAGCAGGGCCGCGCCGCGATCAAGCCGCTGCGTATGGCTGACGTAGCCGCCGGGCTCGGCCTGCACTCGTCGACAATCAGTCGCGCCATCGCCGGCAAACACGTGCAGACTGATCGCGGCGTGTTCCGCCTGCGCGACTTCTTCGACGGCGGCCGCGCCGACGAAGCTGGCGCCGCCGCGCCGGGCCAGGGTCGCATGGCCATCGCGCAGCAGATCGCCGAACTGGTCGCGGCCGAGGACAAGTCGGCGCCGCTGTCGGACGACGAACTCGTCGCCCGGCTGCAGGCGCGCGGCGTGCAATGCGCCCGGCGCACGGTGACCAAGCACCGCAAGGAACTCGGCATTCCGTCGAGCTACCTGCGCCGGCGATACGGAGGCCAGCCATGACGCAGTACGACCCGTTCTCCTGCGGCGCCGCGCCGATGAGCCAGAAGGGCGCCCTGCCGACGACGCCCGCCGACACCCTGTTCGCTGAGACGCCGTCGTCGCCAGTGCCGACGTCGCGCAAGGCAGCCAAGGCGCCCGCGCGCAGCGCTGGCGACGCCGATTGGGCGCCGGTCGCCGATGACGGTTTCGCCGCCATGCTGACGTTGGGCGCGATGCCGCAGCAAGCGACGGCCAACGCGCTCGCGTTTGGCGCCGACGCGCTCGGCGAGGTCGCGCCAGTCGCGTCGGCCGCGCCAAACAAGGCGCCGACGCCGCCGCACGGCGCCCGCGCGCCGAAGGGGCCGATCAAGCCGAAGGAGGCGCTGCCGCGCCGCCTGACCGAGCTGCTGCCGGCGCCGCCGAAGAGCGTTTCCGCGGCGGGCGCCGCGATGGCGATGGCGTTCGCCGCCGCTGGCCTCGCGTGGTCGTCTTGGCTGTTCTTCGCCGCCGGCAACCCGATCCTCGCGGCGATCGTCGCCGCCGCCGCCCTCGTCGGCGGCGCGATGGTGTGGCTGCTGCTGCGGCGATGATCGGCCGCGGCGCGGTCGCGCTATGGTGCGCGCCGTGCCGACCTACCTGCTGACGATCGCCTACCACGGCACGGCCTTCCACGGCTGGCAATGGCAGGACGGCTACCGCACCGTGCAGCAGGCGCTGCAGGAAGCGTTCGCGGCGATCGGTTGCCCCGACACGCACGTCGAGGGCGCTGGTCGCACCGACGCCGGCGTGCACGCGCTCGGCCAGTGCGCGCACGCGACGATCGCGCGCGACTTCGCGCCGGAGCGGTTGCTGCTGGCGCTCAACGCCAACCTGCCCGACGACGTCGCCGTGCAGCGCGTCGTGCGCGCGCCCGATGGCTTCCACGCGCGCTTCCACGCTCGTGGCAAGCGCTACGCCTACCGCTGCGTGACCGCGCCCGTGCGGCCGGCGATCGGCCGCGACCTGTACCACTGGGTCCGCCGCCCGGTTGACGTCACCGCCATGCGGCAGGCGGCGCAGTGTCTCGTCGGCCGCCACGACTTCGCGTCGTTCGCCAGCAATCCCGGCTACGCGCGCAAGCGCGGCACCGTGCGCACGCTGCACCACGCGCACCTCGTGCAAAGGCCGGCCGGCTTCGACTTCGTCGTGCAGGGCGGCGGCTTCCTCTACAACATGGTGCGCAACGTCGTCGGCACGCTGCTGGAGGTCGGCTACGGCAATCGCCCGCCGGCGTGGTTCGCCGAGGTCCTGGCCGCGCGCGCTCGCCGCGCTGGCGGCCCGACCGCGCCGCCGCAGGGCCTCTACCTGCTGCGCGTGCTGTACGCCGACGACCTGTCGCCTGCAGGCGACGAACCAGGGGTCGCCGGCGCCGAAGCCGGCGGCGACGACGGCTGAACCGGCACCGCGGGTTCTCCCGCAGCTTCGGTGCGAGCGCTCAGGCATTCGCCGTGGCTCTGCAATACTGTGTGCCCAGAGCCGCATCGTCGGCCGCTCCGTACTGCGCATGAACCAGCTCCGCCCCGCCCTGTCCCTGCTCCTGCTGCTCGTGCCCGCGCTGGCCCAGGAGACCCGCGCGCTGCCGCGCGTCGCCGAAGACCTGTTGCCGGCGTCGACCTACGCGACGTGGCGTTTCGGCGGGCTGGCGGCCTGCCGCGCCGCCGCAAGCGCGCAGCCGCTGACCGCGCTGATCGAGTCGACGCTGGCCACGCTGCCGGCCGACGTGAAGGAGTCGCGCATCGACGCGCCGCTCGACTTCGCCGCCAACGAGTTCGCCTCGCAACTCGATGATCAGGGCGTCAAGGTCGGTCCGCTGCGCGCCGCGCTCGGCCAGCCGATGACGCTGGCGCTCGGCCGGCTGGCGCTCGAAGGCATGGGCCCGTCGGTCGCGCTCGTCGTCGACATTGGCGACCAGCGTCGCGCGATCAACCAGATCGTGCAGTTCGCCGCACAGAGCATCGCCGCTGACGCCGGCGGCGCCGACACGCGCGAGGAGACGATCGGCGGCTTCACGTTCCACGCAATGACGCCGGACGACGGCCCGTCGCTGTTCGCTGGCGCGATCGGCAGCCTGTACGTGATCAGCAACAGCCGCGGCTTCCTCGCCGAGATGGCCGACGTCGCCGCCGGGAAGAAGCGGTCGCTGGCGCAGGCGACGCCGCTCGGCGGCCTGCGCGCGCGCCTCGGGGCGCCCGCGGCGATCGAGGCGTTCGTGCACGTGGCGCGCCTATGGGACGCGATCGCGCCGCACCTGCCGTACGAGTGGGACGCGCTCGCCGACCTGCTCGGACTCGGCGCCATCGACGCGGTCTACGGCGGCTACGCGCCGACGGCCGAGGGCGGCGCCGACCTCGTGCACCTCGGCCTGCGCGGCAGCGGCAAGGGTCTGCTGAAGGCGATGGTCAGCGCGCCAGTCGACTTGTCGTTTGCGCAGGCATGCTCGCCGAACACCGTGCTGTTCGCGGCCGGCAGCTTCGACAGCGGCGCGCTGGTCGACGCCGGCAGCCGCCTGCTGCAGGCGCTGCCCCCGGTGTGGCAGGATCGCATGCGCGGCGGCCTCGAGCTGATGACGCTCGCCTTCGACGACGAAGCCGACGCCGAGGCGATGGCGCGCGCGTTCGGGCCGCAGGTCGGGCTGGCGATCAGCCTGGAGAAGGGCGCGGTGCCCAAGCCCGAGCTGGTCGTGCGCGTCGGCGTGCGCGACGCCGCGCGCGTCGCTGCGCTGTTGCGCCAGTTCGAGGCCGATTCGGCGCGCGACCAGGGCGCGGAATGGAAGGTCCGCAAGGTCGACGGCAAGGAGATCCGCTACACGATCGCCAAGGCCGAAGGCGCGCCGTTGCAGCTCAGCCCGTGCTACGCGCTCGTCGACGGCGGCCTGTGGCTCGCCAGCGACGTGATGGCGCTGGTGCGGACGCTGCGCCCGGCGGAGGACGCGCCGCCGCTCGCCGCCGAGCCGGACGTGCAGCAACTCGCCGGCGCGCTGGACGGCGCCAGCGGCGTCTTGCACTGGCGGCTGCACAAGCTCATCGAGTTGGGCTGGGTCGCCGTCGAAGCCAACGTCGCCGCTGCGCTCGACGCGCAGAAGGACGAACTCGGCTTCGGCAGCGAGGCGCTGCCCGACGCCGAGGCGCTGGCGCAGGCGTTTGGTGCGACCAGCTGGCTCTTGCGCGTTGGCGACGATGGCGTGACCGTGCGCGGCCGCGGCCAGATGACCTTCGGCTCGCTGTGCGGCGTGCTCGGCCTCGCGCTGGATGGTTTCCTGGCGCGCGCTAGCAAGCCAGCGAAACCGCGCTGAGCCGCTGCCGCGCCACGCGCGCGGCGGTCAGATGTGCGCCAACGCCAGCTTGAGCGGCGGCTTGCCGTCGAACGACGGGAAGTCGCCGTCGATCGGCACGCGTTCGAGCGCGCGCAGCGGCCGGCCGGCCTTCTCGGCGCACCGGCGCAGCGCGTCGTGCCAGCCGGCCTCGTCAACCGTCGGCACGTGGTTGGTCGCCAGCACGGCGCCGCCGTCGGCGAGCGCCAGCAGCGCTGGCTTGAACAGCGACTGGTAGTCGCGCACGACGTCGATCGTGCCGAACGGCGTCTTGGCGAAGCGCGGCGGGTCGAGCACGACGAGGTCGAACGGCTCGTGTTCGACGCGCGCATACGGCAGGTTCTTGCCGCGGCGCTGCACCGGCAGCTTCGCGAGCTGGCGCAGCACCGGCAGGCAGTCGGCGCGCAGGAAGGCGCAGCGGTCGGCCAGCCCGTTCGCGGCGGCGTTGTCGGCGCCGACGTCGAGCGCGCTCTGCGCGAAGTCGACGTTGAGCGCGCGGCTGGCGCCACCGGCGGCCGCGGCGACGCCGACGCCGCAGGTGTAGGCGAACAGATTGAGCACGCGCTTGCCGGTGGCGCGTTGTTGCACGAGCGCGCGGCCGCTGCGGAAGTCGAGGAAGAGCCACGGATCCTGGCCGCGGTGCCGGGCGCGGAAGCGGCAGCGCAGGCCGCGCTCGCACGCGACGTGCTCGGCGAGCGCGGCCTCGCTCGGCGCATGCGCGACGAAGTCCGGCGGCGGCGCCGCGCCGCGGTGGTTGCACGCGATCGGCAGGTCGAGCCCGAGCGCATCGTTGGCGGCGCGCTGGAGTTCATCGACAGCGTGCGCCGCGAGCGGCGCGCGGAACGTCTGCACCAGCAGGCAGCCGCCGTAGCGGTCGACGCTGACGCCCGGCGCGTCCTCGGCGACGCCGTGCAGCAGCCGCACACAATCGGTGCCTTCGGCCTGCAGGCGTGCGAGCAGCGCGGCGCGGGCGTCGATGGCGGCGAGCAGTCGGTCGCGGAGCGTCATGGCGGGGGAGCGGAGCGCCGCATCATGGCCATCGTCGCGCGCGACGCCAGCCGAGGCTTGCGCCCGCCGTCGCGTTCGCCGACGGTGCGCCCATGCCGACCGACAAGGAACTCGAACGCCTGCGCAAGACGCTCCGCCACAAGCTCGATGGCGCCGCCGGCGAGGTGACGATCGCCGCCGACGACCTGCGCACGGTGCTCGGCGAACTCGGTCGGCTGCACCAGAGCAACGAGCGCCTGCGCCGGCAGAACCGCCGCATCCGACTCAAGCTGCAGCGCGCCGGCCTCGTCGACGACGACGGCGCCGCGGACGGTTCCGACGGCGGCGACGGCTCGACCGACGGCGACGTCTGAGGCGCGGGTCGGTTTGCCGGCGCGCGCGCGGCGGCGTACTGTTACCATGACCATCGCACGGAGGCGTTCGTGAGCAAGTTGCCGCTGCTTAGGCTGATCATCGCGCTGCTGTTCGCCGCCGCTGCCGCCGCCCAGAACCGGGTGCTGATCCCCGAGAAGATCGAGCGCGCGACCGTCGCCGCCGACGATGGCATGCAGCGCTGGGCGGAGTGGAAGCCCGGCAAGTGCCCCAACTGCGAAGGCAAGAAGAAGGTCAAGTGCGGCACCTGCGAGCGCTTCGCCGAAGACGCCACGAACTGCATCGAGTGCAAGCGCAACGAGAAGAAGGAAGCCGACTGCCGCATGTGCGTCGGCACGGGCGAACTCGCCGATCCGCTCGACAAGGTGTCGTGCCCCGGGTGCCTCGGCGCGGGCTTCTTCCTGTGCACGATCTGCTCCGGCGGCGGTCGGTTGAGGATCGGCGACGCCAAGAAGTTCGGCGACTGCGTCGGCTGCCGCGGCGCTGGCGGCTGGAAGTGCGGGGCGTGCAACGGCGCCCGCCTCGTGGAGCCGGCCGCGCTCAAGCCATCGCTCCGTGAAGCCGCGCCGAAGGACCTCGCCAAGGCGGCGACGGTTACCGACGCGGCGCTCAAGGAGCTCGAGGCCGTCACGCCGACAGGCGGCGACAAGGCGCGCAAGGAAGTGAAGGCGCTGGTCAAGGCCTTCGACGCCGCCGGCGCCGTGCACCCGGCGATGAAGCGCCTCGGCAAGCCGTTCGAGGACTACATGGGCAAGATCTACGCCGGCAAGCAGTTCCAGGGCTCGGCGGAGAACGAGGCGGAGACGATGAGCGCGGTGAAGGCGTCGGCCGAGTACTACCTCAAGCACCAGAAGCGCATGCTGGAGCTGGCGCAGAAACGCGCCGAGGCCAACGCCAAGGTCGCCGGCGAGCAGAAGGCCAAGTAGGCGCGACCCGCCGCGGCGCGCGTGGCGGGCCGAAGGCGCGCCGCCTACGCTGCGCGGATGCGTTCGCGTCCGTCGCTGGTCCTGCTCGCCCTGTCCGTCGTCGCCGCCGTCCTGCCCGCGCAGGGCGACGTGCAGCCGACGCTGCTCGCGCCGCGCGCCGACGAGCCGGAGTCGCCGGCGCGCCGCGCCGGCCCGGCGGGCCTCGTCGCCAAGGTCCGGCCGGCGGTGGTGTGGGTCGCTGTCGAGGTCGACGGCGCGCGCGGCAAGTTCACCGTCGAGCGCGCCAGCACCGGCGTCGTCGCCGATGGCTCGGGCCTCGTGCTGACGCTGGCACGGCTGGTGAAGGAAGCCGTCGGCGCCGACGACAAGCGCATGCTCGTGCAACTCGACGACGCCGGTAACACGCAACTGCCGGCGACGATCGTGCGCCTCGACGAGCGCTCGGGCCTCGCGCTGCTGCGCGTGCAGCCGCCGACCGCCGACCTGCAGGCCGCCGCGTTCGGCCCCGATTCGCCGGCTGCCGGCGAGCCGTTGGTCGTCGTCGCGCGGCCGGACGGCAAGGAGATGCTCGCCTTCGGCGGCACCGCGAGTCCGGCGCAGGCCGGCGTGCTGCTCGGCGGCGTGCCCTTCGCCGCCGGCGACCTGTTCCTGACCGACTCGCGCAACGACGAACGGTGCGACGGCGCCCCCGTGTTCGACGCGGCGGGCCGGTGCGTCGGCCTGTACGACGCCGAGCACGTCCGCCGCGACGTGCAGGATCCGACGCTCGACGACCTGCGCAAGCCGAGCTTCGGCGTCGCGCGGGCGGCGCGCGTGCTGCGCGGCGCATTCGCGGCGGAGTTCGCCAGTGCGAAGAACGCCTCGCTGCAGCGGCCAGCGTCCGGCGCCGCGCACGCGCAAGTTGCCGCGGTCGCCAACGCGGCCAAGGCGGTGGTCGGGGTGTGGTGCGGCGACGGCGACTGGCCGGCGCTCGGCGGCGACGATCCGGGCGCGGTGCGCCGGCGCGACGGCCTCGGCTCGGGCGTCGTGCTGACGCCGCAAGGCCTCGTGGTCGCCAACGCGCACGTCGTGCGCGGCGGCAGCCCGCGCGTGCGCCTCGCCGACGGCCGCGCCTTCCCGGCCAAGGTCGTGAAGACCGCAGCCAACCCCAACCTGGCGCTGCTGCAGGCGGAGTTGCCAGCCGGCACGACGTTGCCGGCCGCAGCCGCCAACGGCGATGGCGACGTCGTGCTCGGCGAAGGCGTGCTCGCGATCGGCAACCCGCTCGGCGGCCGTCCGATCGTCTCCGCCGGCGTGGTGTCGGCGCTGCGCAGCAACGGCGATCGCATCCAGGCCGACGCCAAGCTCGGCGCGCAGAACGGCGGCGGCGCGGTGGTCGACGCCAACGGCCGCCTGCTCGGCATCGGCGACGCCGGCGCGAGCGATCCGCTGGAGACGGCGTTCGCGCTGCGCGGCGACCGCGTGTCGACCGAGACCGACCTGTCGACGTTCGTGGCGATCGCGCGCGTGCGCAAGGCCTTCGCCGCCGAGCTCGGCGCGCTGCCGGCAGCGGCGTCGTCGGACGCCGACCGCGCGCGGCGAGCGAGCCGGCTGACCGCGATGGTCGAGAAGGTCCGCGGCGCGATGCTCAACCTCTACGTCGCCGAGAACGTCGCCAAGCAGAAGGAGGACGACCTGTTCCCACCGGAGCCGGTCTGGCTGGTCCGCAGCCTCGGCTCGGGCGTGGTGATCTCGCCCGACGGCCTCGCGATCAGCAACTGGCACGTCGTCGACGACGCCACCAACCCCGACGGCTCGATGGTCGCCGACCGCCGCGTCACCGCGCGCGTGTTCGGCGGCAAGGAGCACGTCGTCAAGGTGCTCAGCATCTCGCGCGAGGACGATCTGTCGCTGCTGCAGCTGGAGCTGGCGCCGGGCGAACGGCTGACGCCGGTCGAGCTCGGCAGTTCGGCCGCGCTCGCGGTCGGCGAGGAGGTCGCGGCGATCGGCAATCCGCTCGGCCAGGCCAACACCATCACCGCCGGCATCGTCACCGCCAAGGGCCAGGAGCTGCGGGTCAAACGCCGCTGGGCCAAGCTCGAGCACCTGATCGAGAGCGACGCCACGATCAACGGCGGCAACAGCGGCGGCGCGCTGCTCGACCGCAACGGCCGGCTGGTCGGGATCAACAGCGCCGGCGGCGGCGTGTTCAACAACAAGGGCTACGCCATCGATGTCGACCATGTGCGCAAGCAACTGCTCGGCCTGCTGCTCTCGGCCTACAAGCTGCGCAGCCCCGACCTCGGCCTGCGCGTCGTCGACGAGGACGGCCGCACGCTGGTGTTCGACGTCGATCCGCGCGGCCCGGCGGCCGCGGCCGGCGTGAAGTCCGGCGATCGGATCACTGCGCTCGGCGGCACGGCGATCGCGTGGGGGCCGGGCTTCGCGCTGACGCTGCTGCGCCTGCCGGCCGAGCAGCCGGCCAAACTCGAACTCGAGCGCGCCGGCGCCAAGGTCGCCGTCGACGTGGCGCCGATGGCGCCCGAGCGCTGGGCGGTCGTGCGGCAGTCGGGCCTGCTGGTGCGCGACTTCGCCTTCGCCGACGACCCCGACCGCGTGCGCGCCGCGGCGATCGCGCTGCACCGCGAGTTCACCGGCGACCGCAACGGCGAGCCGCAGTCGATTCCGCTGCAGGTGGTCGCCGTCGACAAGGTCATCCTGGGTGAGCAGCCTGATGGCGTCGACATCGCGGCGGGTGACTTCCTGCTCGCCTGTGAGTTCGTCACCGACAAGGGCGACGCCGTGCGCAAGGACATCGGCAGCGTCGCGGCGCTGCGCGACCTGTGGAACGACCGCGAACTCGGCGACTACGACCGCCAGCAGGCGCGCTGGAAGTGCTGGGTTGCGCGCGGCGCCGCGGTGCGCATCGTCGAGTTGCGCGCCAACCGGCTGTTCTGGTGAGCCGCCAGACGCTGCGGGCGCGCCGGCGACGCGGCGGTCACTTCGCCGCGAAGGCGCCCTTCAGCGCAATCTGCTTGTCGCCGCCCACCCAGCTCCATTGGAAGCTGATCTTGCCCTTGGGCAGCGGGTCGAGCGGCCAGAACGTCGCCATGCCCGGCGCCGTCGTCGTGCGGATTTCGCCGTCGTCGTAGACGAGTTTGCCTTCGATCGGATCGCCCTTCGGGCCGACGACCGTGCAGGTCAGCGAGCCGCGCACGCCGATGCCGCCGGTGCTGCCAAAGTGCAGCGTCAGTGGGAAGCCGATCGTCTTCTTGCCCTCGCGGCCGTTGGCCTTCAGCACCGCCGCGGCCTCGGGGCCGAGCTCGGCGACCGGCACCTCGCCGTCGAAGATGAGGCCGGTGTCGTTGCGCGACGGGAAGCAGTCGGCGCCGGTGTTGGCGGCGCTGGGTTGGCCGATGCCGCTGGTGGCGTTGACCACCAGCACGTCGCCGTCGAGGAACATGCCGATCGTCAGGATCGTGTTGTTCATCAGCGCGTCGCGGTAGCCCGGCCAGTAGGTCCAGCGCTCGAAGATCTTCTTGGCGTTGCCGATCGATGCGTTGGGCTGCACCAGCGCCATCTGCGCGAACAGGCTGCCGACGTAGCTGCCGCCGAGGTCGACGGTCTGCGTGTGCATCGAGGCCGGGTCGCGCAGGTCCTTGTTCTTCTTGAGGTACTCGGCGTGCTCCTTGCACCGGGCCGAGAAGTTGGCCGACCACGTCACCGGCGTCTTGCCGTTGGCCTTGCGCGCCTCGTTGAAGGCGACGATCCACTTGTCGACGCCCTTGCTGCTCGCCGACAGCGGCGGGGTGTTGTTCTGGATCGCCTTCAGCACTGGCGACGCGCCGGTCCAGAAGTCTTCCCACTCCTTGTCGAGCTGGGGGATGGTGACGTCCTTGTGCGCCTCGCCGAAGGCCTTCTCGAACTCGGCCGGCTGCTTGACGCGGCGCTTCTGCAGGTCGAGGGCGATCGCATCCATCGTGCGCAGCATCTGCGGGTCGCGGCGCATCAGGTAGTCGCAGAACGACCACGCCTTGATGCGTTCCTCGTTGCTGAAGTTGGACGCGTCGCAGAACGGCAGCTTGTTGGCGGGCACGCCGCCGGTGCTCTTCCAGGCCAGCTCGAGGCTCAGGTTCTTCCAGACGTCGAAGTCCGGCGAGCTGAACTCGCGGTCCTCCTCGCTCGCCGCCGTGCCCTGCTGTTTCTTCAGGTCGACCGAGAACAGGCGGTTGTTGTTGAAGATCATGCCGACGAACGTGTGGCCGATGCCTTCGACGAAGCCGTCGGAGCCGAAGCCGGCGCAGCCGCGCGCGACGTTGCGCACGCAGCTGTCGAACAGCGTCTGCTTGCCGTTGGTCGATGCGATGGCGGTGTTGCCGATGCCGCTCGTCGACGTGTGCTCCAGCTTCCACTCGAGGTCCGGCACCTTGTTGGCGCGCAGGATCTGCTGGTAGGTCTCCTTCTTGTCGAAGCAGGCCCAGTCCTGCGGCCACTTCTCGACCTCCAGCGGCCACGGGAACGCCACCTGGCAGACCCGCAGCGCGCGTTCGGCCCAGCGCAGCGCGTCCTTGAGGTTCTCGAACTCCTCCTTGTCGCCGTGCAGCAGGAAGTGCTCCGACGACACGGTGACGTACGGCACCTGCGCCTGCAGCAGCGGCGCGCACTCGACGCCCGGCTTCTCCTCGACCGGGTAGTCGATCTTGGACTGCTCCTCGACGGCCTTCTCGATCGCCTTGCTGCGGTCGTAGAGCGTCTTCTCCAGCTCGGTGCCGCTGATGGCGCCGACCTCGACGTGGTTGAGCGCCGCCTGCGCCTGCTCGTCCTTGTCGATCCAGCGCAGCACCATCGCCCAGTGCTTGTCGGCGCGCGCCTTGTCGCCGGCCTTGGCGAGTTTCTCGGCGATGGCGCGGTGCTGGTTGGCGAGGTCCTTCTTCAGCGCCTCCCACTGCTTGCTCAGCGACTGGCCATCGGCGCCAGCGCCGGTGTCCGTCGTCGGGTAGGGGCGCTTGGGATCGGGGTTCCAGCTGGCGCCCATCTTGACGTAGCCGAGCGACGTCCACGCCTCGGCGTTGTCCGGCTCGTACAGCTTGATGAGCTGCATCCAGACCTGCTTGGCGACGCGCGGGAAGCCCTCCTTGGAGGCCTTCTTGGCGAAGTTGTTCATCGCCTTGGCCTGACGGGCGTTGAGTTCGGCGTCACCGCCCTGGGCGGGGACGGCCGCGAGCAGCGTCAGCGCGGCGAGCGCGGCGGCGAAGGATCGGGATGGACCGGCGGGAACGGGCGTGGACATCGCGGCCGGCAGCGTAGCGGCGGCGACGGCCGCGCGCAGCCGGCTCGCCGGGCGGAGTGCCCTCGCCGTTGTCCCGGCGCGGCCCGGACGCCATGCTGCTCGCCCCCGAAACCCGGCCGTGGCGCGCCCGGCCCCAACGAGAACGACATGAGCAAGGTCTACGACATCGGAGTCCTCCCCGGCGACGGCATCGGCGAAGAGGTCGTGCGCGAGGCGCTGAAGGTGCTCGACGCGATCCAGTCGGTGCACGGTTTCAGCACCAAGCGGGAGCACCTGCCCTACGGCGCCGAGCACTTCCTGAAGACGGGCGAGACGATGCCGGACGTCGCCTTCGACCGCATCCGCCAGATGCACGCCGTGCTGTTCGGCGCCATTGGCGACCCGCGCATCGAGGTCGGCAAGCTCGAGTTCGCGATCATCGCCGGCATGCGGCACAAGCTCGACCTGTACGTCAACCTGCGCCCGGTCAAGCTGTACCACGAGTCGATGTGCCCGCTGAAGGGCAAGACCCCGGCCGACATCGACATCGTCTTCCTGCGCGAGAACACCGAGGACGCCTACGCCGGCATCCACGGCACGACCAAGAAGGACACCGACTTCGAGATCGCGCTGCAGCAGATGGTCTACACGGCCCGCGGCACCGAGCGCATCATCCGCCACGCCTTCGAGACGGCCGTGAAGCGCGGCCCGAAGCCGGGCAAGGCGAAGCCGCAGGTCACGCTGATCGACAAGGCCAACGCCGTGCGCGCGCAGGACATCTGGACGCGCATCTTCGCCAAGGTCGCCAAGGAGTATCCGGGCGTCGCCACCGACCACGCGTACATCGACGCGGCGTGCATGTGGATGATCAAGAACCCGGACTGGTTCGACGTCTGCGTCACGACCAACCTGTTCGGCGACATCATCACCGACCTCGGCGCCATGCTGATCGGCGGCATGGGCATCGCCTCGTCGGGCAACATCCACCCCGGCAAAGTGTCGATGTTCGAGGGCATCCACGGCAGCGCGCCGAAGTACAAGGGCACCGACAAGGCGAGCCCGCTCGCGACCATCCTGTCGATGGGCCTGATGCTCGACCACATCGGCCAGCCGGCGGCGGCGAAGGAATTGGAGGCGACGGTCGCCAGCCTGATCCAGACCGGCCGCATCCGCAGCCTCAAGGCCGGCGAGCACAAGTGCAGCGAACTCGGCACGATGGTGCGCGACGAGTTCCTCGCCCGCGCCAAGGCGCGCGGCTAACGGCAGGTCGGCGCGCCGAAGGCGAGCGCCGCCAGTGGCCGCACAGCGCCTGCGGCTCGTCGACGGGTAGTTGACGCCGATGGCATGGTCGCAAAGCGGCACGCTTGCGGATCGTCCTTATGCTAGACTTGCGCGTCGGGGCACCCGCATGGTCTGGCGACCCCGCTGTCGCCCTATGCCACACATTTTCGCCGCCTTGCTCCGCGCCGTCTTCGTGCTTGCGCTGGTTGCCGTCGCCGCTCGAGCACAGGGCTATCCGACGCACCTGCCGCCGGCCTGGGCCCAGGCCTTCGCTGTGCAGTCCGGCACGCTGCAGAGCCTTGCGCTGCCCGCGACGCCGGTCGGCAACGTCGCGGTGCCCGTGGTGATGGGCGGCGTGCCGATCCTGATCGAACTCGCGCCGTTCGACGTGCGCTCGCCGGGCTTCCAGTTGTGGACGCGCCACGGCGACCAGCTCACCGAGGTCGTGCCGTCGCCGGCGGCGGCGACCTGGCGCGGCGCGATTGCCGGCGAGGTCGGCAGCGCCGTCGCCGCGACGATCGTCGCCGGCGGCCTCAAGGCCTACGTCCGGCGCGGCAACGGCGAGGTGTGGGTCGTGCAGCCGCTGCGCGACGTGATGCCCGCCGCGGCGGCGACGACGCACGCGGTCTTCCGCGGCGCCGACACGCTGCCGCAGCCCGGCCACTGCGGCGTCACCCAGGCGCCGGTCGCCGTGCCGGCCGGCGGCGGCAGCGGCGACATCGTCTACGTCTGCGATCTGGCGCTGGAGGCGGACTACCCGCTGTACCAGGCCAACGGCAGCAGCCTGACCAACACGCAGAACGACGTGCTTGGCGTGATCAACGCCGTCGACCTGATCTACCGCAACGACGTGCAGATCGACTTCGCGGTCACTCAACTCGTCGTCAACTCGGCGCCGGATCCGTACACGACCAGCGTCGCCAACACGCTGCTGACGCAGTTCCAGCAGCGTTGGACGACGACCTACGCGGCGGTGCCGCGCGACATCGCGCACCTGATGACCGGCCGCAACGTCGGCCAGGCCAGCGGCGGCACGATCGGCCTGGCGTACGTCGGCTCGGTCTGCAGCTTCACCTACGGCTACGGCCTGTCGCAGACGCGCTGGACCACGAACTTCGCGCTGCGGGTCGCGGTGACGGCGCACGAGATCGGCCACAACTTCAACGCCGCGCACTGCGACGGCCAGACCGGCTGCGCGATCATGTGCAGCAGCGCTGGCGGCTGCACCGGCGTGGTCAACACGTTCAGCGCCTACGAGCGCGCGCAGATCGTCGCCTTCCGCGCGACGGCGCCCTGCCTGACGGCGCAGCCGACCACGCCGCAGATCACGTCGACAACGCCGAACAGCTTCCTGACCGTCAACCCGCCGCTGATCACGCTCAACGGCACGGGCTTCTACGGCGTCAACCTCGTCACGATCGGCGGTTTGCCGGTTACGACCGGCATCACGGTGGTCAGCGACACGCAGATGCGCTTCACGCCGCCGATTGGCGTGCCGCTCGGCCCGCAACTGCTGTCGGTGACCAACTCGGCCGGCACCAGCAATGTGCAGTTGGTCAGCGTCAATCCAGCCAACCCTTGCCTGCTGTTCGTGCCGTCGGCGACGTACGGCGGCGCGACGCTGGCGTGGCGCATGGGCGGCTGGGCGGCCGACCCGGCGCTGCTCGGCGTCAGCATCGTCAATTCGACGTCGCCGTTCCTTGGCCAGCAGTTGATGGACGGCTTCCTGACGCTGTGGAGCGGCGTGCTCGACAGCCGCGGCTTGGCCAACTTCTCGGTGGTCGTGCCGCCGGGATTGCTCACCGGCTTCACGATCTACTCGCAGTTGCTCGACATCGATCCGGCGACCAACACGCTGCGCAGCGTGTCGACCCTGCCGAGCACGTGGATCGTCTTCTAGTTCGAGCGACTCTGCCGCAGCACGCCGGATTGCACGGCCAGGCATCCCGCGCGCAGGTTGCCTCCCTAGGCCGGCGGCGGGTCGGTCGGTAGGCGCCAGCGCGCCTCGGCGGGGGCGCCGTCAGCCACCCGGTCGGCAGGGGGCGGCGGCAGGGCCGCGGCGGCACCGGGCGCCGCTTGGGCGGGCGGCTGCGCTCGGTACGATGGTCGTTTCATGCGCCCCCTGGTGGGCGTCCGGGGGCAATCTGGTGGGAGACCATTCCTTTACGTGGGGGATCGGACCCCTTCGCGTAACCTATCCTCGTCGCTGGTCCGACCCAGGTCGTTCCGGACCCGGAATCGGCAGCGCGCGCACCGCCTTCCCACGATGACCATGAAGATCCGCATTGCCTCCCTCCTCCTCGCCCTCGCCCTGCCGCTAACCGCCCAGGACGCCGGCAATTCGGCCGACCTTGACGGCATGTTCTACAAGGCCTTCTACCTGGAGAAGGGCCAGCGCGACTTCGCCGGCGCAATGGCGCTGTACGAGCAGTTCCTGACCAAGGCCCCGGAGCACAAGTTCGCCGCCGAGGCCGCCAAGCAGCAGTTCCGCCTGCTCGACGCAACTGGCAAGACGAAGGAGCGCGACGCCTTCAAGGCCAAGTACCAGAAGCTGCTTGGCGCGGTCGCCGCGGCCTCGGCCCCGACGCCGGCGGCGCAAGAGCGTCCGGCGCGCGGCGGCGAGGGCGGCGAGCGCCCGGCCCGCGGCGAAGGCGGCCGGCCGGACATGGCGGCGCGCATGGCCGAGGTGGAGAAGCAACTCGCTGCGGCGAAGGAAGCCGGCAACGCCGACGAGGTGAAGCGCCTGGAGCAGCAGATCGAGCGCATGAAGTCGATGGGCAACCGCGGCCAGGGCGGCCCCGGTGGCGCCGGCGGCCGCGGCGGCCGCGGCGGCCTGACGGGCGCGCTCATGGGCGGCAAGCCCGTCGCGGAGATGAGCGACGAGGAGATCGGCCAGCTCAAGAGCGGCATCGAGCAGTCGAGCCAGATGATCGAGAGGCAGCGCGAGCGCAGCCCCGAGACGGCCGACAAGATGGAGAAGGGCGTTGCTGACCTGAAGAAGGCGCTCGACGCCGGCGACAAGGCGGCGGCGCAGAAGGCACTCGATGGGCTCAAGGTCATGCTGCAGAGCCAGCGCGGCGGTCGCGGCGGTGAAGCCGGTGGTCGCGGCGGTGAAGCCGGCGGTCGCGGCGGTGAAGCCGGCGGTCGCGGCGGTGAAGCCGGCGGTCGCGGCGGTGAAGCCGGCGGTCGCGGCGGTAACGGTGGCGGCGGCGGCGGCAACTGAGCC